>Ga0207058_1080_pt1 | contig 20329 bp, 20 predicted proteins | sample Alteio_BWMinCont_34_FD_153271 | JGI IMG/M metagenome (GOLD analysis project Ga0207058, IMG submission 153271) | Enriched cells from forest soil in Barre Woods Harvard Forest LTER site, Petersham, Massachusetts, United States -... | ecosystem: Environmental > Terrestrial > Soil > Temperate forest >...
CGGCGATCATGTTGCGTTCGGCGCTGCCATATTCCGCGCGCCGTTCCTCAAAAACCTGTTGTGCCTGTTGCAGTAAGCGTTCGCCTTTCATAAAATGCCTCCATAAGGTTGGTTGATGATGAAACTGAGCAGCGCCAGCGCATCGGCCTCGTTGTCGTCGGCGGGCGCAAACCGAAGACGGCGACCACCACTACATTACCGACGAAGGCGTCGCCGCACTCAGCGGCAAGGCGAAAGCCAAGGCCGAAAAACCAGCCAAGAAAGAAAAGCAAAAGAAGCTGCCGGCACCTTCCGCCGCCAAAGTAAAAAAAGCTGCCGAGCCAAAACCCGAGAAGGCCGTCAAAGCGCCGAAGCCCAAAAAGGCACCGGCTGGCGATGACGCTATATCCGATAAGCCCGCCGAAGGACGGCAGCTGCTTATTAACATGATGTCGCGCGACGAAGGCGCTACCTCGCAGCAGATGGTCGAGGCCACCGGCTGGCAATCAGGCGCTATCGGCGGCACGCTATCGAAAATCAGAAAGCTACTCGCGGCGCAGGATCAGGTCATCACGTCCAGCAAGGGCGAGGACGGCAAGCTGATTTATAAGATTGCCGATAAAGCCGCATAATATATAAGCTGCAAACTGTGTGCGGGGCGTAATTGCCCCGCATTTTTTTATCGAATTTCAGTTAGTGGGTCAGTTTGAAAATCGCTGATTTTGTTGTTTCATTGTATATTGTCTTTAAAGACCTCTTTAAAGGGGCGGTAATGCTGTAATACTTTGAGGATATTCGCGGCTGAAATAACTTCACAAGTGACAACACCATGCCCGCGATTGTCGATGAAGTTGACCGAGCCATCTTTGTGCATAATGGTATAAACGTCTTCGATTACATCAAACCAAAGCGCATCTTTAGTTGACTTTTCTATTACGTCCATCCCTTCAGCTACGTTAAGCTGTTCAAGTTTCTTCGAGAGCTGCGCCGCTTCATTCATATAGAGATTCCTCATTGATTTTGTTAAGGGATGGGGACGAACATTACATCATTTTTCAAATTGACCACTACCGAATTTCACTTTGCACCCGGTAGCCATCCAACCCGCCATTGCCGATCATCAGCAAATCCGGCCGGTGCAGCGGCGGCGGCGTAAAAGCCGGTTCCCAGGTGGCAAGCGCTTCGTTTTGTCGCACCGAAACAATCAGCCCGTCCATGATATCGCGCAGCACCTTATCGAACAGAATAAGGCCGATAGGCGCTAAGTCGCGCCGCCACAATTCCTCCGGCGTGTCGTCGGGGCGAATGAAGCACCATTGCTGCCCGGCAATATTTCCGGCGTCGACGTTATCGCTTAACCAGTAAATGCTGCCTCCGGTAACGCGGTCGCCCATTTTGATCGCCCATTTCACGGCATCACGGCCGCGATGCAGGGGCAGCAGGGATGGATGGTATAGCCTTGCTCGGTGAGCTTGGCGTAAATTTCTTCCTGCTGATCTTCGTTTTCGCAAACGACAATCACGCCATACTGTTCCTTGTAATTGCTCTCCGGCTCCCCCTCGGCGGCATCATCTTCGCCGGAAGGTTCAAGGTGCAGATATTGTTCGATTTCAGCCGCATCGAAGCCGGTCAGGCCCAGGTCGGCGAAATCCATTTCCTTTAATTCGCCCAGCTCGAGGCCGAGCAATTCTTCGTCCCATTGCGCTTCCTCATGCGTGCGGTTATCGGCGATGCGGTAAGCCTTCGCCTTAGCCGGGCTTAGGTCGCTGGCGATATGCACCGGCACGGTTTTCAGTTTCAGCTTCTTTGCCGCATAGAAGCGCGTGTGCCCCGCGACAATAACCATTTCGCTGTCCACGACGATGGGCTGGCGGAAGCCGAACTCTTTTATCGAGGCCGCTACTTTTTCCGTGGCGTGCTGGTTTTTCCTTGGATTGCGGGCGTAGGGAAGTATGTCCTTAAGCGGAAGCTCTTTTATTTCCATGATGATTCTCCTTAAGTTGCAAACGAAACGAAACGCAATATTTTTGGCTAGCGCTAGCGAAATGCCGGGCGTTGCACACCCGCATAGCGCGCGAGGTGGAAGAACCTAACTTTTATAGGCGCGCCCCCACCAACGGTGGGTTAAGTTGATACACAGCGGGGCGCACTGGCCCGAGCGCCGGTGTCGTGCGGTAAGTGATACGTCTTTGTTGAGCTATTGGCTGGTGCTGATAACTTTGTCGTTACGCTGCCATTTTATAGCTTGCCGCCTTGACAGGCATCTGTAAGATAAGCATTCTCAGGTCGGGTTTGGTTCGTATAACGTCAACTAGGGCCCACCAGCCTACGCTCTGCGAGCTTCGGCTCGGCAAGCCAGCCGGAGCACTTCGCGTAGGCTGGATTGACGAGACGAAAACGAGCAGCTAAGCGGAGGCTGTCGCGCCGTAGCGCTTCTTAGCGCGAAGGTGGACTGGAGCAACATGTTCTACGTTTACATCTTACAAAGCATAGCATTTCCTGACCGTTATTATGTTGGGATTACAGAAGATTTAAAAGCCAGACTGGTTACACATAATGCTAAGGAAGTGCCGCATACTTCCAAATATACTCCTTGGGGACTTAAAACCTATATTGCTTTTTCGGATAAGAAGAAGGCATTTGATTTTGAAAAATATTTAAAAACTGCATCCGGCAGAGCATTTGCAAAAAAGAGACTATGATCACGCTTCAATTACGTTCGCTTGACCAAGCTAATGATTTTCAGGCCGTGCGTAACATCATTATGGATTGCGTAGATTATGCAATGATTGTGAATGGCGAACCTCCTGCGCAGAAAGATGTGACTGATTTTTTTACTGATACAGCGCCAGGGAAATCGCAAGATGATATGCTAAAATTAGGTATCGAAGAGAATGGGGATTGTATTGGCATTGCAGAAATCGCTCAAAATTTTCCTTTAAATCATACTTGGCATATTGGGTTATTGCTGTTGCATTCTTCTTGGCGGCGTAGAGGAATTGGACGATATGTGATACAAAAAATAGAAGAGAGAGCCCGACTAGCTAGCGGAACACAGCTGAGAATTGGTGTGGTGCAGGAAAATACGGAAGCGTTGCTGTTCTGGGAAAAATTAGGTTTTAAGGAAGTTAATCGTATTCCCGAAAGATCTTTTGGGATAAAAAAGCATACCATCATTGAACTGGCACGTGCCATTCAGTGATCGCGTGGAAAGAAATATAGGTATCTGTAAAATAAGCATTCTCAAATCGCTCTCAGTTCGAATAACGTCAACCGTGGCCTAGTAGCGAAGGGGGACTGCTCTGCTCTAATTGCGCATGTCAACTGGCTTTGGTTTTTTGCATTTTCAAGGGATGTCAAAAACCGATTTTGGCTGGAGAAGGGCTGCCTCATCCAATGGCGAGACAGCCAATTTTGGCATAAACGGATTGGGTCTGCAAGGGCGTTGTTTTGCTGACCTCTGCAAAGCCACGAAGGAGGTACGATCTGTCACGCGGAGTAACGGGCCATGCCGTTCGCCAGCATCTTCCTCGTACTCTCCGGGCATCGTCTGCCGTTCTGAATGGGGGTACGATCTGGTTCTGGGTGGCAGGCCACCGGCACAAACTGTGACCTGATTCCTTCTTCCGCTGTGTTTTTTTGAATGGCATTTACCTTTTTCTTGCATCCCGCCGTTCCTTCTGGCATGAGTACCTGCCTTCAATGCTCGTCCTAACAAAATAACAAAGGAATTCACTATGTCGTCGATGACTTTTATCATCATTTGCGGTCTTGCTTCATTGGTTTACGGCCTGTTTGCCGGCCGTTCGATTATGGCTGCGCCCGCCGGTTCGGAGAAAATGGCGCGCATCGCCGGCGCCATTCAGGAAGGCGCTCGCGCTTACCTGAATCGCCAATATATGACCATCGCATCGGTTGGCATCGTCATCGGCATTTTGATTTCCTTGAAGCTCGGCTGGTATGTCGGCGTCGGCTACGCTATCGGCGCGATTCTTTCCGGCATCGCCGGTTATATCGGCATGAACATTTCGGTGCGCGCCAATGTGCGCACGGCGGAAGCGGCTAAATCCGGCCTGCAGCCGGCACTGAACATCGCCTTCAAGTCCGGCGCAGTAACGGGAATGCTCGTCGTCGGCCTCGGACTGCTCGGCATCTCGCTCTATTATAATTATCTGCAAAGCACCGGGATTGACACGCGTCATATCATGGAAGCCTTGGTGGCACTGTCATTCGGCGCGTCGCTGATTTCCATCTTCGCCCGTCTTGGCGGCGGTATTTTCACCAAAGGTGCTGACGTCGGTGCTGATTTGGTTGGCAAGGTCGAAGCCGGAATCCCCGAGGATGATCCACGTAATCCGGCCGTTATTGCCGATAACGTCGGTGATAATGTCGGCGACTGCGCCGGCATGGCTGCCGATTTATTCGAAACCTACGTCGTCACCATCGTTGCCACCATGCTACTCGCTGCCATTTATTTCACTGGCGAAGCGCAGAAAGCGATGATGATTTATCCGCTGGTCATCGGCGCAAGCTGCATCCTGACCTCGATTATCGGCACGTTTTTCGTGAAGCTCGGCAAGAGCAAAAACATCATGGAAGCGTTATATAAAGGCTTCATGGTTTCGGCGTTCCTGTCAGCCGTGGCGATTTACTTCGTCACCAGCCATATTCTCGGCTTTGCAATGACTTATAGTATCGGCACGCTCACTTTCAGCGGCACGAATATCATGATGTGCGCCATTTCCGGCTTGCTCGTCACCGGCGCATTGGTGTGGATCACGGAGTATTATACCTCGACGGCGTACCGTCCGGTGCGCTCCATCGCACAAGCTTCGACCACTGGCCATGGCACGAACGTCATCCAAGGTCTAGCAGTGTCGATGGAAGCCACTGCGCTTCCTGCCATCGTCATCTGTATCGGCATCTTGTTCGCCTTCATGCAATGCGGCTTGTTCGGCATTGCCGTTTCGGCGACGACCATGCTGGCGCTGGCCGGGATGGTAGTAGCGCTTGACGCTTATGGCCCTGTCACCGACAATGCCGGTGGCATTGCCGAAATGGCCGGGTTGCCTAAAGACGTGCGTGAAATCACCGATGCGCTCGACGCAGTCGGAAACACGACCAAGGCCGTGACCAAAGGTTATGCCATTGGTTCTGCGGCGCTGGCATCTTTGGTATTATTCGCGGCTTATACCGAAGAGTTAAAGCATTACTTCCCACAAGTGCATGTACAATTCGTGCTGTCTGATCCCTTTGTTGTGGTCGGCCTGTTCATGGGTGGGTTGTTGCCGTATTTATTCGGCGCAATGGGCATGAAAGCGGTTGGCCGCGCGGCTGGTGCAGTCGTCGTCGAAGTGCGTCGTCAGTTCAAGGAAATCCCTGGCCTCATGGCTGGAACCGCTAAGCCGGATTACGGCCGCGCTGTAGACATGCTCACCAAAGCTGCCATCCGCGAGATGATTATTCCTTCGCTGTTGCCGGTCGGTATGCCGATCGTGATGTTCTATGTAATCAGAAGCATCGGCGGGCAGGCGGAAGGCTTCGCGGCGCTCGGCGCTATGCTCCTTGGTATCATCGTCACCGGCCTGTTCGTCGCCATTTCGATGACGGCAGGCGGCGGCGCCTGGGACAATGCCAAAAAATACATCGAGGAAGGCAATTACGGCGGCAAAGGTTCGGAGGCTCACAAAGCCGCCGTTACCGGCGACACCGTCGGCGATCCTTATAAGGATACTGCCGGCCCGGCTGTCAACCCGATGATCAAAATCGCCAATATCGTGGCGATTTTATTGCTGGCGCTGATGGCGTAGTTATATAAATCGGTAACCTTAAAAATCCCTCGATTTTACCGCCGAGGGATTTTTTATTTGCAATATGAATGTTGTATGTTAACAATACGAAATTGATTGTTAATTAACCAAAAGGACATTCTCATGGTCGATATTAATAGTTTGTACACCGGTGAAATCATTCAGGAAGCTGGTAAAGATTACGAGGTATTGGATACGAGCAGGGAGAAAATTTCCTTTGATAATAACCCCAATGTTAAATTCGGCAAAAAAACTACCCCCACCCAAGTGCGTATTGCAAAGCCAGGTGAAATTATTGTCACGAGCCAAGGCAAAGAAAACGAATCCACCTACACAGCTACGGGTGGCGAAATCGTGTTTATTAATCAGCTTGCCGGTGGTGTAAAAGATGAGTTTGTACCCCGCGATAATAATGGAAAATCAAATGGTGATGACATTCTGGCCGAAAAATACGATTTGATTGGCGGTGATCGAAACAGCGCAGAAGGTGCGGTATATATCCCAAAGGGTGCCGCTGTAAAAATCCTCCATGAGGCAGTTACAAAGCCTGCCTGCATTAAAGACGCTTGGGGATTGGGACAGCATCAATTTTTAGAAACAGGGGCAACCTTGAGAGAAAATGGCGCTCGTGCGACTGGTATCAATAAGACCGCTTTTGACCAGACTTGGGATTTTACGGATGCAGCAGGACGTGTTTTATCAATTAGAAGAGTTCAGGCGCAGCGCTAAATCAAATACCTTCCATAATTAAACGCCTGTCCGATGATAATCAGCGGCAGCACGATTTTCGGCTTTGCGCCGACGAATCCGGCAATAACAACCAATAAATTGCACAGCGGTGCCCAACTGAATAAAAGTAAAAACACGCCATAGCGGTTGAACAGCTTGGAGACTTTGGCGTACCAGTGTTCGTTGATTTTCAGCTTGTCCTTGTGGCGAAGCAGAATAGTTCCAATCCACCAGTTGAACATCTGTCCAATCGTTGCGCCGATGACCGCCAGCAAAAACGGTACGGCCATGTCGTAATTTCCGAAGGATTTCATGGCGAAAAACGTGGCATCGTTGCCGAACGGAATGATGCTGGCTTTCCAGGCAGATTCGAGGAGAATATTCACGTCATCCTCGCGAGGCATAGCCGACTCGCCTTGGCGAAGTCTGTTGCCAAATCATCAACGATGGAGAAAGCCGACGGCGAAGCCAGGAGCGGGGATCTTGTGAGTATGTGGTACGAGATCCCCGACCTCGCAAAGCTCGGTCGAGGATGACGCATTATCCCTTCCTCGCAATCACAAACTCCGCCAATGCGCGCAAATTGTCGGCTTTTTTGTCGAATACAGCGAGGTGCGAAACAGCCTGGTTGGTAAGAATCTTCGCATGTTCACGGGCGCGCTCGACGCCCATCGCTGCGACCAGTGTTGCTTTGCCCTTGATTTTATCCTTGCGCGCGGTTTTACCCATTTGCGTGCGCGTGCCCTCGACGTCGAGTAAATCGTCGGTAATCTGGAACGCCAGCCCCATGTCATGCGCGTAAGCGCGAAGTAAATTCCGCATCATGCCGGGCGCTTTGCCCAAAATCGCTCCGGCTTCGCAGGACACGGCGAATAATTCGCCGGTTTTAAGCCGTTGCAGGCGGATGATTTCTTCAACGGAGAGTTGCTTGTTTTCGGCTTCTAAATCCATCATCTGGCCGCCGACCATGCCCCAACAGCCCGACGCTTGCGCCAGTGCGGAAATCAATTCGCAGCGCACGGCGGTATCGGCGTGGACTTTGTTGCTGGATAATACCTGGAAGGCATAGGTGAGCAGCCCGTCGCCGGCGAGGATGGCGGCCGCTTCGCCGAAGGCTTTGTGGCAGCTTGGCTTGCCGCGGCGGAGATCGTCGTTATCCATGGCGGGAAGATCGTCGTGAATCAGCGAATAAGTATGGATGAATTCGATGGCTGCCGCCGCTTCGATGGCCGCATCCCAGCTGACGCCGAATAATCCTGCCGAACACAGGGTCAAAAACGGGCGCAGGCGCTTGCCGCCCGAAAGCGTCGAGTAACGCATCGCCTCAAGCACGGTTTCCTCGCCACGGACATGGTTGCTGCCGATGGCTTTGATTTTGGGCGAAAGCGAAATGACCGTCGTTTTTTCATCCGCATTCGTGGGCACATAGAGCAATTCGCCCATGCGTTCATCCAGCGAAGTCGAAACAGCTTTAATGGCTTCCTGCAGATTGTCGGGGAGTTTGATGACCATTATTGCTGCTCGGCGTCGAAAGGCTTGGTGGCAAGGCCGCCATCAGACATTTTCAGGATGCTTTCGACCTTAAGGCGAGCGCTGGCGAGTTTTTCCTCGCAATATTTTTTAAGCTCGGTGCCGCGCACATAATCATTGATCGAAGCCTCGAGGTCTCCGCCGCCGCCTTCCAGCTTGCGCACAATCGCCTCCAGCTCCTTCAGCGCCTGCTCGAAAGGAACATTTTCTATAGAAGACTTTGTATTTTCCTGACTTTTTGCCATACTGCCCTTTTCTGTCATGCCGCATTCATTGCAGCATCTCCCTCAATAGATGGAGACCCCGCAATAAATGCGGGGTGACGAATTGTACGCAAGACAAGGGCAGGGGGCAAGCAAAATCAGGACGGTTTTATTCCACCGTTTTTTTCGCTTTTTTCTTACCCTTTTCCGCGCCTTCAGCTTTCGCCTCGTTGAGCGCTGCGCCGAGAATGTCACCTAAGCTTGCGCCGCTGTCGGTCGAACCATATTCAGCGATGGCTTTTTTATGTTCCTCGGCTTCGAGCACCTTGATCGAAACGCTGACCTTGCGCGTTGCCTTGTCAACCGCCGTGACCTTGACGTCGACGCGATCGCCGACGGCAAAGCGTTCGGGACGTTGATCCTGGCGTTCGCGGGCAAGATCGGACTTTTTGACAAAGCTCGAAATATTGTCGGTGACTTTCACCGTAATGCCGTCTCCTTGCACTTCGCTAACCGTACAGGTGAGCGTTGAGCCTTTCTGGATTTCGCCGAATTCAGCGTCGAACGGATCGCTCTCAAGCTGCTTGACACCGAGGCTGATGCGTTCTTTTTCGACATCGACAGTGAGAATCTTGGCTTTAATACGTTCGCCTTTTTTGTATTTCTTGATAGCGACGTCGCCGGATTCAGCCCAGCTTAAATCGGAATGGTGTACCAGCCCGTCAATATCACCTTCCAAGCCCACGAACAGGCCGAAATCAGTGATGTTGCGGATTTCACCTTCGATGATGTCGCCGGCCTTGATTTTGCCAGCATAGGCAGCCCATGGATTATCCTCACATTGCTTCATGCCAAGGCTGATGCGGTGTTTGGAAGCGTCGATATCGAGCACGATGACGTTGACTTCCTGGCTGACCGAAACCAGCTTGGATGGATGCGCGGATTTCTTGACCCACGAAATTTCCGACACGTGGACGAGTCCTTCGATGCCCGGCTCCAATTCGACGAAAGCGCCGTAATCGGTGATGTTGGTGATTTTACCGTGCAGTTTCGTGCCGACCACATATTTTTCGGCGGCGCTCTGCCATGGATTTTGCTCAAGCTGCTTCATGCCGAGGCTGACGCGCTTGGTCGCCTGGTCGAACTTGGTGACCATGACTTTGACGGTCTGGCCGAGATGCAGCACTTCCGAGGGATGCGCGATGCGCTTCCAGGAAATATCGGTGACGTGCAACAGCCCGTCGATGCCACCCATATCGATGAAGGCACCGTAATCGGTGATGTTCTTGACCATGCCGTCGAGGATCTGCCCTTCGGCGATCTTGCCAAGTAATTCGTTACGCGATTCGATGCGCGATTCTTCAAGAACGGCGCGACGCGAAACAACGATATTGCCGCGCTTGCGGTCCATTTTCAAGATCTGGAACGGTTGCGTGATGTGCATGAGCGGTGTGACGTCGCGGATAGGACGGATATCAACCTGGCTGCCTGGCAGGAAGGCCACAGCACCTTGGATGTCGACGGTAAAGCCGCCCTTGACGCGGCCGAAAATAACGCCTTCGACGCGAGCCTGCGTGGCGCAGGCTTTTTCCAACTTGACCCAGGCTTCTTCGCGCAGCGCTTTTTCACGGCTGAGCACGGCTTCGCCGTTTTTATTTTCAATTTTTTCGAGGTACACTTCGACTTCGTCGCCGGCACGAAGCTCGGGCTGAACGCCGCCGACCATGAATTCGCGCAGCGGCACGCGGCCTTCTGATTTCAGGCCGACATCGATGATGACGGTGTCTTTTTCAACGGCAACGACGATGCCTTTAATAACGGCGCCTTCGATCTTGCCGGATTCCTTGATCGATTCTTCAAATAATGCGCCGAAATCTTCTACTTCCATGCTGAATGCTTGTGCGGGTTGTGACATGATTTTTAGGCACGAGGCACGAGGCATTAGGCATTAGTGAAACGATCTATCCACTAATCCCTAATGCCCAATTCCTAATGCCTTCCTTATTCGTTGTGAAGTGTCAGCGTCGCTTCAGGTTAAACATTTGAGCCACAATGGCAATTTCTTGGCGTCCGCGCTGAACGGAGGCCGTGCTATAGTTAAATAGGGGCACACTTATACTTAGAAATTGGCAGAAATCAAGAGGTTTTTATACCGCTAGCCCCGGAAATTTCCGCAAAATCACCTGCCGGGCTGTGTCGAAAACCTGGCTGGCATCAAGGGTTGAGGTATCGATAAGGAAGGCATCATCCGCCGGTTTCATGGGGGCGATGGCGCGTTTTTCGTCGCGTTCGTCGCGTTCGCGCAGATCTTCCAGCACCGAGTCGAATATGACTTCGATGCCTTCGCCCTGTAATTCCCTGTGGCGGCGTTTAGCGCGGGCATAGAGCGTGGCGGTGATGAAAAATTTGAAATCGGCGTCGGGGCAGACCACCGTTCCGATGTCGCGTCCGTCAAGGACTGCGCCCTTTTTGGAATGGGCAATTTTATTATTATAGGGTTTGCCTTCGGCAAAACTGCGCTGAAACTCAAGCAATGCCTGGCGTACTTCGGGATAGGCCGAAACGATTGAAGCGGCCTGGCCGATGCGTTCCTGGCGCAGGCGGGGATTGGCGAGATCGTCGGCGTCGATGTTGTTCGCGGCTTCCACCGCCGCTGCAACATCGCGCGGGTCTTTATTGCCGTAAATGAGCTTCATGCCAACGGCGCGATAAAGGCCGCCGGTATCGAGATAATCAAGGCCAAAACCTTCGGCTAAACGTCGGGCGAGGGTACCTTTGCCAGAGGCGGCTGGGCCGTCGACGGCAATGATGAGGGGATTTTTGTCATCCCGAGGCATAGCCGAGGGATCTTTAAGATCCCTCACTGCGTTCGGGATGACAATATTAGTACCCAGTGAATTCATCAGCTCAACAAAATTCGGGAAGCTGGTCTTGATGGCGGAGGCATCGTCCACAGTGACCGGATTACGTGCTGCCATGCCGAGCACGAGGAAAGCCATGGCGATGCGGTGATCGTAATGCGTGGCAATGGTCGCGCCGCCGCGAACTTCGCCGCCGGTGACGTATAGGCTATCGCCCTCGGCGCGGGCTTTTACGCCACAGGCTGTCAGTGATTCGACGATGGCGGCGAGCCGGTCGCTTTCCTTGACGCGCAGTTCCGCTAGCCCGTGCATTACGGTTTCGCCTTTAGCGAAGGCGGCGGTCACGGCCAGTATCGGGTATTCGTCGATCATCGACGGTGCGCGGCCGGCCGGTACGACGATGCCTTTAAGCTGGCTGCTGGCGACAGATATATCGGCTATTTTTTCGCCGGCCTGCTCGCGTTCATTTTTGAATTCGATTTTGGCGCCCATTTCTTTGAGTGTCGTAAAGAGACCAATGCGCAGCGGGTTGATGCAGACATTTTTTATGGTGAGTTGTGAATTCGGACAAATAATGGCGGCGACGGCAAGAAACGCAGCAGAAGAGGGATCGCCCGGCACGGTAATTTCACGATCAGCATATTTTATTTTTTGCTGGCCCTGAATGGAAATCGACAATGCGCCGTCATCCAGCTTTTCGGTATCCATTTTGAAGCCAAGGAATCTTAGCATATTTTCGCTATGATCGCGCGTCGGCTGTGGCTCAATGACGGTAGTTTTTCCACGGGTATTCAATGCGCCAAGTAAGATAGCTGACTTTACCTGCGCCGACGCTACCGGCAGCCGGTAGCTAATCGGCATGGTGTCGGCAGTGCCTGTTATTGCGAGCGGCAGTTTATTGCTGTCGCGGGCAGTGATTTTGGCGCCCATTTGCTCCAGTGGTTTCATAACCCGTCCCATCGGTCGCGAACGCAAACTATCATCGCCGGTGAAGAATGTCGTAAAAGGGTAGGGCGTTACCAGCCCCATCAAAAGCCGCGTCGATGTTCCTGAATTGCCGAGATCAAGTACGCCGCTGCTTTCGCCAAGGCCGCCGATGCCAACGCCTTCGACTTCCCAATAGTGGCTGGATTGACGGATGGTAACGCCTAGGGCTTGCAGTGCCTTAGCCGTATTCAACACATCATCGCCTTCGAGCAGGCCGGAAATGCGCGTTACGCCCAATACCTGCGACGATAGCATCAGTGCCCGGTGCGAAATCGACTTATCACCGGGAACGGAAATATTGCCTTTGAGGGCGGTTACGCTGCCGGAACGTAAGGGATGGGCGCTATGTGTAGTCATGAAATCCATTTTGGCTCACCGCAGCGAGTTTATGAAGAAGTCTATTTATATGATTATACAAAACTGCATGTCCCGGAAGGGGTTTTTGTTATAATTGCCAGAATTTAGATATAATTATCGTATAATATATATTATGGAAAAAATACATTAGGGGGTGGGTAGTAACTTCTCAATCGCCGCAGCCAGCTTATCCGAATCAGGTGTTGTTGTTGATGACCAGTCCCTTGTCCTTGTACTTATTATATAGCGCCTCCAGTCCCTTATATTGGGGCGTAAATCCGCATTTCGAGGCCGTGTTGACGACCAGCAGCACCTTGCCCTTATATTGCGACAAAGGCATCGGTTTGCCGCTTAGCGTCTCAAAACTAAAATCATAAGCGGTTTTGTCGGAAGATTTCGGTTCGGCATGGACGATAAAGGCTGACATAAGCGTAGCTCCACAAAAGATGATAAATCGAAGAAAGGACTTCATATTATATCTCACCCATGCTTGATCTTCATCAGCAAAATCCCCAGCGCCAGCACAAAGCTCGTGCCGTTGGCCAGCATCAGCGAAGGACTGCCGAGCATTACCCCGTAGATGAACCACAGGCCGATGCCGGTGGTGATAAACAGATATGTGACCAGCGATAAGCTGCTGGTATGTTTCTCTTTAAATACTTTGACGGCTTGCGGCACATAGGCAGCGGTGGTCAAAACCGCTGCGGCATAGCCTATCCATTCGGGGTTCATAGAGATTTAGTGGTAAGTGGTAAGTGACAAGTGATAAGGATTAAGTTAAATGATGTTTTCCACATTGCACTAAAACTTGCCACTTGTCACTTACCACTTGCCACTACTATGACAAAAACCCTCCTACCCGCCGGATGTTATGACCTTTTGCCGCCGCAGGCGCGGCAGGAATCTGAATTATCGTCGGCGTTGCTGTCCGTATTTGAAGGTTTCGGCTATGAGCAGGTGTCGCCGCCGCTGCTGGAATATAGCGACAGTTTGCTGGCCGGACGCGGTGCAGCGCTTTCGCCGCAGATTTTCCGCGTCATGGATCCTGGTGCGCATAAGGTTATGGGGTTGCGCGCTGATATTACATTGCAAATTGCCCGTATTGCCGTAAGCCGCCTCGCCCATGCGCCGAGGCCGTTGCGTTTGTGTTATAACGGTTTGATCCTGCGCATGCAGGGTGAAGCGCTGAAAGATGACAGGCAATTGCGCCAGGCTGGGATTGAACTTATCGGCGCTGCAACCCCCGAAGCTGATGCCGAAGTAATATTGGTCGCGGCAGAGGCGCTGAAACGCGCCGGCGTTACCAAGCTTTCGATAGATTTGAATCTGCCGGGCATTGTCGGCAGCTTGCTTGCTTCCGAAAAACTGGATAACGATCAGGCGCAGAAATTATTCGCTGCCGTTGCACATAAAGATGTTTCGGCCATCAAGGGTTTTTCGTTCGGTTACCGCGATTCGCTGATTGGTTTGTTGCAATGCGCCGGGCCGGCGGATGCGGCGCTCGCAGCTATGAGTCGATTGGAACTACCCGAAAGCGCCAAAAGCCAATGCCGCGATTTGCAGGAGGTTGTGAAAATACTAACCCAATGCGGAAGTAAAGACTGGACGCTCACCATCGACGCCACGGAAAGCCGCGGGCTGGCGTATCATTCCGGCATCAGCTTTTCGATATTCGTTCCCGGCGTAGCTTTTGAAGTCGGGCGCGGCGGACGTTATTCCATCGAAAGCGGTGGCGGCGCAGCGTCGGAGGCCACCGGATTTACACTTTATGTTGAAACGCTGCGTGGCTTATTACCCGAACCGAAACGCGGTAAACGTATTTTTATAAGCGAAGGCATATCCAGCAAAGACGCCGCCAAACTTCGCGCTGATGGTTATGTGACGGTCTATGCGCTTTCGGAATATGGCAGCGGCGAGGAGGAGGCAAGAAGGTTGGGATGCAGTTATATATATGAACATGGAAAAACAAAGGAATTGAAATGACGAATGTCGCGGTAATCGGCTCCCAATGGGGAGATGAAGGCAAGGGCAAGGTAGTTGATTGGCTTAGCGAGCGGGCGCATGTCGTCGTGCGGTTTCAGGGCGGGCATAATGCCGGGCATACGCTGGTTATCGACGGGGTGACGTATAAATTATCGTTGCTGCCGTCGGGCATTGTGCGGCCGGGGAAACTTTCCATCATTGGTAACGGCGTCGTGATCGATCCGTTCGCGCTGCTTGATGAAATCGAAACCGTCGGCAAGCTTGGCGTGAAAGTGACGCCGGAAAATCTGCGTATTGCCGAGAACGCGCCGCTGATCCTGCCGGTACACCGCAAGGTCGACCAGATGGCCGAAACCACCCGCGGCAAAAGCAAAATCGGCACGACCGGGCGCGGTATCGGCCCGGCTTATGAGGATAAAGTTGCCCGCCGCGCGATTCGCATCTGCGACCTCGCCGAGCCGGACACGCTTCAGGAAAAAATCGAAAGCATGCTGGTTTATCATAATGCGCTTCTGCAAGCGGCGGGTTTGCCGCCGATGAGAGTAGAGGAAATTCTGAAGCCATTGCTCGACATTGCGCCGAAGATATTGCCGTTCGCCATGCCGGTATGGATATTGCTCGACTCGCTGCGGCGCGAAGGCAAACGCATTTTATTCGAGGGCGCGCAAGGCATCATGCTCGATGTCGATCATGGCACGTATCCCTATGTCACTTCGTCGAATACATTGGCGGGCGCGGCGACTGTCGGCTCAGGCATGGGCATGGGCGGCATCGGCTATGTGCTGGGCATCACCAAAGCCTATACGACGCGCGTCGGCAGCGGCCCCTTCCCTACTGAACTCACCGACGATATCGGTGCTAAAATCGGCAAGATCGGCAATGAATTCGGCACGGTGACTGGCCGTGCGCGCCGTTGCGGCTGGTTTGATGCCGTACTGGTGCGCCAGGCGGTTAAAATCTGCGGCATCAACGGTATTGCGCTGACAAAGCTCGATGTGCTCGATGGGTTCGATACAATCAAAATCTGTGTCGGCTATCGCCATGATGGGAAGTTATATGATTACCTACCCGCCTCTATGAAAATTCAGGCTGAGGTCGAACCAATCTACGAGGACATGCCAGGCTGGCCGGAAAGCACGCAAGGCAAGCGCAGCTGGGTGGATTTGCCGGCGGCAGCAATCAAATATATCCGCCGCATCGAGGAACTTATCGAATGCCAGGTAGCATTGCTTTCCACCAGCCCCAAACGCGAAGATACCATTCTGGTCAGGGATCCGTTTGTGGATTGACATCTACCGCTTTGTCATCCTTTCACCCTTTTTTAATGGATTTAGCCTATACGTTATAGTCGTTTATACTAAATTCGGGCTTTTAGCGTATGGTTGAAGGGGCGGCATCCGGTTCTGAGAAGGCGGGAACGCCTGTCGAAGCTGTTGTCGATTCTGACGATGAATTTAAAAATGACGCTTTAAAGCTGGGCGATTTTTTGCGCCGTTATCATCCGTCTGTTCCCGACGTCAAACATGACGTGCTGCAGGAACGTTACCGCATCGATCTCGCAACCCCCCTGCCCGAGTTGGACAGCAAGACATCGCGCGCCTACGCCGCCACCGACCTGGCCGAACCGACACGGTTGCTGTTTGCCCAGCTTTGCCAGCCTGGCAGTGTCCAGCGGCATAATGCGATCAGCATACTGACGACAACCTCGCATCCCTATATTCTGCCGCTAGCGGCAGCCGGAGCCGTACAGCTATCGCGTCCCGAGGAAGAGCGCTTCGTCATTTTCCATGAGCGCCCGCAAGGTAAAAAGCTCTCCGAATTACTGACGCAGGACAGGCAGCAAATCACTCAAAGTTTCGTATGCGATCGCATCATCGCCCCAATAGCCTCCGCTATTAACCAGTTTTCTGAACTCGACATAACGCACGGCACTATCAATCCCGATAACATCTATTTCGACGACATTGCCATTCTCGGGCCGTGTGTAGCCGAGCCATGCGGTTATTCGCAACCATTCTATTACGAACCGCTGGAACGCATGCAGGCTCTGTCCGCAGCCAAAGGCGAAGGTTCGACGGCTCACGACTATTATGCGCTGGCGATCGTAGTGCTGTATATTCTGCATGGCGCCAAGCATTTTGAAGGCATGACTCCCGATTCCGTGGCGCGGGCGGTTTTCCAGGAAGGGGTTTACAATGCGCTCACGCGCCAGAAAGAAATGCCTGAAATGTTCTATGATTTTTTTCGCGGCCTGCTCAGCCAGGGCGACAAAGATCGCTGGAATTACCGTTTTCTCAAGCCGTGGATCGATGGCAAGCGCTATAACGTGCTGTCGCCGCCGCCGCCGGTGGAAGCGATCCGCCCGTTTGAGTTCAATGGCGCTTTGGCTAATACGCGCCGCGAACTCGCCTATTTGTTCTACGCTGATTGGGACAAGATAGCCGAGCCGGTGCGCAACGGTAAGCTGGGGCAATGGATCGCCGTCTCCCTGCGCAACAAGGAACTCGTCGAGAAGGTTACGCGTATCGGCCGTTCCATCCTGGAACTGGGCTCTAAAAACGAAATGCAGCTCAACGAACAGCTGATGCATGTCATCCTGCTGCTCGACCCCAATGGGCCGATCCGGATCAAAAACCTGTCCTTATATATCGACGGCATCGACAGCCTTTGCGCTGAACTTTATGCCGGCAAGGCGAACCAGGAATTGCACCTGCTGGCGAAATTCATCGAATTCAACATGGGCAATTACTGGCTCGATATACAACGCAAAACATCACAGAATTACGCCATTCCTGCCTCGGTCAATGCCATACTTATCAAGCTGGAGCGCCTGCGCAGCACGATACGTTACGGCGGTCTCGGCTTCGGGCTGGAACGCATGCTCTACGATCTTAATCCCGAAATGCCCTGCCTAAGCCCGTTACTTAGGCAATGGCATATACTGACGCTACCGCAATTGCTCACCAGGCTCGACCGTCTGGCGCCGAATTTATCGAAAGACGATGAACCGCTCGACCGCCATATGGCGGCTTTTCTTGCCAACCGGCTCGGTATTCAGCATGAAATCCGCCTGCATGATCTTGCTACTAGCCCGGTGCTGGCGACCAACCGGGCGATTATCGCCCTGCATTTATTATCGCTGGCGCAACAGAAATCCAGTGACATTCAATTGCCGGGGCTGACACATTGGCTGGTGTTGCTTATCCTTCCAACCCTGGAGTCTATACATAGCCGTACGCTAAAGCGTAAGATCAAAACAACGCTGATAGAACAAGCCAAAGCGGGATATGCGCAATTGCTGGCGGATATTGTTGTTACGTCGAATTACGCCAGCGTTGATCAGACAGGCTATCAGAAAGCATGGAACCTGTATTTAACGAACGAATCGAAAATAGCGGGATTTCGCACGGGCAGCCGCATCGATCAGGAAAGCATCAAATTTGGGTTTATTATCGGCAAGGCGATCGCTTACGGCGCCTTCCTCATAAGCCTGTTCATCGCTTTTAGGGGGATGTAGCGCTATGGCCAAGCTGATGCTTCCCCTACTTCTGATTATCGGCATCGCGTTGATCGTTTTGCTGCAATTCGGGTTTATTTTTCTGTTGCTGGCGATGTTGCCTTCGATTGTGGCCTTTTATATTGACCACCAACCCGCTAAACCCGCCTTCAAGACCGTATTTTCCTGCAATCTGGCTGCAACACTGCCGTCGTTGGTTCCGATGCTGGCAGCAGGCATAAAGCTGAGGCATTACGATACCTCTGCCGTCCTGGGCAATCCGGGCACATGGCTGATTGTCTATAGCGGCGCGGCGGCGGGATGGTGCCTGATTTACCTGTGCCGCTATGTCGCCCGTTTTACGGTGATGCTGTCTTATGAATATAATATCGCCGTGCTCGAAAGTCAGCAGAAACGGCTGATCGAAGAATGGGGCCAGCAAATCAAGCATCCGCCGGGAGCGGGTTAGGATAGTCTTCGTTGCCTTTGCAAGACTATTAATAGATTGTTTATCTATTGCAAATATACTACCTTTAATTGTAACAATATTTCATATAAAAACTGTGGGAGAATTTATGGATTTTTCTATAGAAGGCCAGGGCGATGAAAAACGCGTTGTGCTTTCGGGCAATTTTACCTTCGCCGATAACCAGAAATTCAAACAGATGATGGCGGCTCTGGGCAAGACGCCGGTAAAAGCCGTTACGCTGGATTTCGCCGCTGTTGAATTCATCGATTCCGGCGCGCTTGGCATGCTCCTGCTGTTTCGTGACGATTGCCAATCCAGGCAAATTCCTATGTCTATCCATGCCGCGCACGGCCAGGTGAAGAAAATTTTTATGCTTTCCAAATTTGACCAGCTCTTTTCCATGAGCGGAGAAAAATAATGCTATTAACCCAACCGCAATTTTCCGATATCCGTCATGACGCGCCGGTCATGCCGGATTTTGCCCTGTCATTTGGCACTGAAATCGCCTACCGTGCAGATGTTGCCGGTATGGTAACGGCCGCGCTGCATGACCGCTTCGCTATCGATGATTCCATGTGCGTGAACATTGAAACCTGCCTGCGCGAAGCAGTGATAAATGCGGTGGTTCACGGCAATCTTTCTTTAGAAGGGCGCATTGAATCGCAGAAAGATTTTGAATCGTATTATGCCGCCATCGAAGAACGTATCAGTAAAGCGCGGTATAAAAATCGCCGCGTCAACATTACCGTATGGAACCACAATCAACATCTGGAATTGAGGGTAAGTGACGAAGGCAAGGGATTTGTAATGAACCACGATATGCCGGAAATTACCCTCCCCTATGGCCGCGGCCTGTTCCTGATTCGTTCGCTGGCCGACAGCATGTGGCTTGCCGGTGACCGGCGAACGCTGTGTATGATGTTTAGGTATTAACCAAAACCGGGCTGGGGAATTAAGAATCAATGTCCCCTTAATTTTTGATTTGTTGTCTGCTCACGCGATTTTACAAGATTACTTACTGTCCCTGCTTCCCAGCCAAAGCGTGTATTGATAGCGGCTTGTAACCGATCAGCCGCTATCTCAAAACTGTCAATGTAAGCTTCTCTTTGTTTTGGGTCATAGAACCATACATCATGCGCAAATTGCATAGCGTCGGCCCAACCATTGGCTGTATGTGTAAGACAGGGTTTTTCTTTTAATTGTAATAAATCGACAAAACGATCTTCCAAACCATAATAAACAGCTTCATTGCTCCTAGTGTATATATTACGCGTCGGCCAGAATGTATATCCCTGCAAATGGCCATCAAATAATATGCTTTCTACTCGAAAAATGCTTCCAATTTCCAAGGAATTATTTGTGCCGCGCGCTATTGCATCCAGCAACAGCAGCAAGTTTGGCTGTCGTTTTATAGTAGATCGAGCGTCATTATCCTCATCATTTTCAATCCATTGATTCGTGCTTTTTATAGCTTCAACTGCCCAACTTGTCATTCTTTTAAGCTGTTCATCCACTCGATTTTCAAACCCCTCAATATATTTAGTATCGAGATAAAACTGCTCAATCATAACAACACGACCATTTTTCATTTTTTCTACCATCTTACTGAACACAGCATCCAACGGTAGCGGACCAAAATATTCCTGCCAAATCCGTGCATCCACATTGGTGGGGAGAGGAATAGCGAAATATTGATTTCCATCTTTCGTGTAAGGATGAATTTTTATAGGTTCAATATGTTGCCAATGATGGTTATCAGAAAATAGGTGCCCCGTTTTTTCACTGATTAATGATAAAAGAAGCAGCAATTTTTCCTGTATAGCAATTGATTTAGACTGGGTTTGATCTTTAGTGCTATCGACATGAGGACGCCGTTTTTTCTGTGTGCTTTGCGTCTTTTTCTGTTGAGGCTTCTTTTTTTCCTG
>Ga0207058_1081_pt1 | contig 20111 bp, 16 predicted proteins | sample Alteio_BWMinCont_34_FD_153271 | JGI IMG/M metagenome (GOLD analysis project Ga0207058, IMG submission 153271) | Enriched cells from forest soil in Barre Woods Harvard Forest LTER site, Petersham, Massachusetts, United States -... | ecosystem: Environmental > Terrestrial > Soil > Temperate forest >...
CATGGGGATAGTGTTGACATCATCAACCGTGAAGAGATCCAACAGTCCGGTATCGGCGCTTTCCGGGGTAAAAAAGTCGATATTCTTCCAGGGCAAGTCACGAAAGGCATAGCCTAATTCGCCGACATTTCGAAAAGCACGGTTAAGAATGACGGGGCGGCTGGGAGTATTGCCGGTTGCAAGAGGATGCCCCTCTTTACCAAAACGGACGCCGTAAGCGCCGTCGGCCCGCCGATTGATCCCATCCAGATCGGTATAATATTCGGTTCCCAGTTGAGACCCGCTCAGCGAGGGAGGATTGCGGTTCTCGCAAAGCTGCCACGGGTTGCAATTGCTATTGACCGGTGGTGAAACTAAGCCAGAACCGGCGAGAAAGAAATGGGTTAAATTTGATGGAGTATAATAGGTATAGGCATCTCCCGTTGCGGTTACGCTGGACCAGGAAGTCTTATTTGGGATTCCAAATCCATTGGAGGTGCCTGAACCCGCGCCATCGCCTTCGAAAACTTCATTCACGCTGAATCGATCCGTCCGGGGATCGCTTCTCATGGCGATATACGATGCGCCGTTGTTGTTAAAAACATCGGCATAGGAACCGGAGTGGGGAGCGTTGTTCAGACCTTTCATCTCTGTGTATGTTCTCCAATTATTGGATGCATCTTTATATTGAAGAAAAAACGTATCGGCATTTGGGGTGAGAAATCCGTCTGTGTAATGGATGATCGATGTATCCGTCTCGAGGGGATCATTGTCCAGAACACTTCCGACAAAGAGCCCGAGATGGTTATGCGTGTTGGTGGTGTATTGGGTCGTGCCCGCTATTCCGACCGTAAAAGTCATCTGGGCTGTCTTGATATTGTCATTGGTGCTCGATGCGGTGGCATTGCTTTGGTCCAAAAGCGTAGGTTCCAGTGCGGTGGTCGAACTGGTAAAGGCAACTCCGGGATCGCTGTCCAAAGTCGTAGTGGGTCCGTTAATGGGGGGTAAGTTAGGAACGGGCTGGTTGGGGCCGGATACGCGAATCAACATGGTCGCCAAACCGGATGCCACAAACCTGAAACTTGTTGGCGCGGCGCCCGTGCTGGCGACGATCGGCTGTTGATGAGGATTCCAGATTTCCGGAATAAACCATGCCCCGACATTTTTATGGTTGGAGTCGTAACGAAAGATCGCGAGATAGATGGCGTAAAGGTAGGGAAGATTTTCAATGCCATAGACAGACCCGAGCACCGGCGGGACGGCTGCTGATCCCGGGGCTGTCCCGAGATTGAAGTTGGCGGCAATCTCAGTGGGATAGCTGTCGGTATCGTATTGATCGATGATGTTGGCTCCAATTTGCAGGACTTGATATGCGGTCGTCTGGTCCCACTTCTGGGTGTCGCCCGCTGGTCCGGACGTGGAGCTGGTACCCACCACGCCCGCATCCAACCCGAGGGATCCGGCCAGAATGCCGGCTTGCAGAAGTTCAAAGAAGTCAGGCTCGCGGTTAGCCGCCGCGACTTGACTGAGGGTCATTATCGACGTGGGCGGACTGGCGGTTGATCCAGTGGGGGAGGTGTATACCCAGCAAGCGTAACCGCTGCTGTCCGTACTCCAAACCAGACCGAAATATTGTTTGATCGCCGCTGCTGCATTCGTGACGGCTGGATTGGGACCCTGATAAGTTAGCCAATTAATCCGACTGAGGTTAAAACGTTTTCTAACGATCGGATCGCCCGCATTAACCGAAACGCTGGTGGAATTGCCATTGATGTCGTAACTGGTCAGGGTCGTAGCCGTGCTAAATCGCCAGTTCAAAAAATCAGGATTGATGGGAGGAGTCGTGGTGTTGTCCGCATTCGATTTATAGTTATAAGCGGTTGTGGAACTGCCTCCCAATGCGCTGGCGTTTTGAAGAGGAGACCATGTGGGTGCGTTGGCATCCCGGCTAAAAGTGCCCACAAATTGAAGAAGATCCGGGGGGAAACCCTGTGCGGTCCAGAAATCGATAAGTTGCTGCCGACTCAAAAAGGCTTGGTCGGTGCGGTTGTTATAGGGAGGGGTAGCCGTGGCGGTTTGCATAAATCCCGAAGCTTGATTGGTGGCGACGGCATTGAAATAATTCGTCGCGGAAGTAGCCGTAAAGCTAAAGCCGCTGGTGAAATTGCCGCCCGGTTGAGCCGAGGCGTAATTGCGCCAACCGACCAGATTATTGACCACCTTGGTCATCTGGGCTGAAGTGACAGAGGGTGCCCCATTGGTGAGTTGGGTCAGGTCTGCGTAGGCAATATTGCCTTTCCCAGAGGTCTGCGAGGTTGCGACGCCGCTCGCAGGATAACCTGCAGCATTGAGATTAAGGGTTCCTCCCTCATCATAGATGGCATAGGAATAACGACCGATCACCGAGTTGAGCGTGCTTGAGGTGGCCCCCGTGATATCCTTGGGGCCCTGAGTTGTGACGAAGACCCAGTCTGGAGGAATAAACGTGGCAACCGGAGTAGAATCAAAAGTCGCCGATCCCACATTGGCGGTTACGCGCGGAAGGAGGTAATGTTTGTTCCAACGCTTGACGCTGACACTTCTACCATTGGCCGACGTGGTCGTGGACGCGAGATTGGAGGCGCGGCTTCCCACCAATGGAGCGGTGGTGGTCGGCGTTCCGGTTACATCCTGATATTTGCTGATCCGCACCAAATTTGCCATCGAGGTGGGATTGCCGCCGCTTAGCGAGGGAACAATGTTGATGGCGTTAAGGGGGACGTAATTTGTAGTGTTGCCAGCATTGCCGGTCAGGGCGGTCGATCCGTTGACGATTTCCTGCTTGAGATCGCCCACGACAGTATCGAGAGCGCTGTTCGCCAGTTGATCCGCCTTGGCTCCGGTAAAGCTGTTGTTGGCAAGTTGGCGCTCAGTCGTGGAAAGGGACAAATAAGCAATAATGAGTCCGGACAAAAGGACGACAAAGGCGAGGACAATGATCAATGCCGCCCCTGAATGACTTCTCCGGATACCGACCGGCTTCAACTTCTTCATTGGGAGTTTCAATGAGAATTCAGGTAAAAGAAACGATGATAGATGTGCAGGCTTGGCAGGACGAGCGCGGGCACAGGAACGGTGCTTCCCTGGATGACCGATCGCCACTGCGCCTCCAGAGCTCCCGGTGCGGACATGCTGGTCGAGTCGAAATCCTTCATCTTACCGGCGAGAGCAGCAAGGGTCGTGTCCGAGACAATCTTACGGCTTTTGGAGTCGATGGCAGCCATCGTCACGCCGATGGCCGCAACATCTTGTAATCCGTTGATGGAAGTATGACCGACAGCCGTATCCCACGGAACCGTGCTCAGGACGCCGCTTTTTAGCAGATAACAATATTCATACCGGAAGACGGAGGGTCCGATCGCCTCATAATCCGAATCAGTGGCGGTCGCGCTGATCGCCGCCGGCCACTGTCCCGTCGAGCCAAAGACCATGGGTAGAAAAGCGGGCTGATCACCAGCAGTGCTTTCGCCTGTGGCAGTCGTTCCAGTATCTCCATTCCAAAAAAGGCCCCGGCCATACCGCTCTATTCGATACGTGCTCGTATTCAGTCGATAGCCAACCAAGGAAATCGCGCTTTGAGTTGCGGTGTTGGAGAAATATCCTGGGACCGCGCTATAAAATGCGATCTGATCGTTGACCGCGCTTGACGCGTCACTCATGGGATTGCTGCTGGCTAGATCATAATTTTGCGGTTTCGTCGTTTCGGCCAAATCGGATTTCAGGAAATAATTGACGTCGGTGCGTTTGACCATGTTCTCGAAATCAATGGCCATTCTATCCAGGAGTATCCGCGTTTGACCGTCCGCATCCATCGCCTTGTCGTGATAAGTGACGAGCGAGGCGGTTCCGTTGAACATCTCTCCCAGGATGCTCATGATCAAAATCAAAACGGACATGGACACGAGAACTTCCACCAACGTAAAGCCGCCGCGTGGTTTCCGGTCGTCGATTCGGAAAATCTTTTTCATCTTAGTTGCGGTCTATTGCCACGAAAGTTTCAGCGGTTCCCTTGGCATTCGTCGCAGCGGCGGCGGCTGGCCAACTGACCTTTAGATCGGCAAATGTGGCGATGCGGGAACGAGCTCCACTGGCTGCTGCAGAACCCGGTGGCAGGAAGGTAACGGTGAGAAGATAGGTGGAAGGATTTTGAGCGGTGGTAACCGTTGCGCCATCCGCAGTGACATAAAGGGAAACTGGAGTTGCCGCAGTCACCGGAGAGGTTGGAAGAGTAATTCCGTAAAGGAGAGACTTGGTCGAAGTAGTAGGCGTGGCGCGGAGGTCCGAGACCACGGCCGACAAAATGTTGCTTGCAGCGGATTGGCCAGATGCAGTTGCGTTCGCCGAAAGTCCCACCCAGAGTAAGCCAGTCAACGCCGTCAGGCAGAAAACCACAATCGCCAGTGCGAGGGTCACCTCGACGAGCGAAAATCCTTCTCGACCTGATCTTTTAAAAGTTGTTTTCATCGGCGATAAACGGTGACATCCCCGCCTACTCCCGTGATTTGAATCGACACTAGGTTCACACTGGTTGGATCGACAATCGCCCCATGCGCGGGTTGAAGGCCCACTTCTACCGCGGGCTGCAGAGGATAGAGGCTCGTGCTGTTATTGATGCGTGCTTCGCCGCGGGGACTAAACTGAATTGCCTTCGTGAAAGTATATTGGGCCGTACCGGTGAGGGGATAGGAGAAAGGCGTCAAGGACACTGTTTGTGGAGTTGTATCGCCGATACTCCCTATATTCGCGTTGGAAATGGTCACCGCGCCAGGAGTGGTGATGGTTGTACCTCCCACATTAGCTGGAAAGGTAACCAGATGCATGCCGTCAATTTTTAGCAGACGAGAGGTCTGAATGAGGCGACTGCCGGAAATTACGCTTGGGTTGGTAGGCGTATAGGGGAGAGTTCCGTCCGCCGAAGCCACGGAATCAATTACAATTCTGCCTGTTCCCGCCGTGGCAGGTTGCGTGGAGGTTCTCGAACCATCCTCTTCAAAAAATCCCACCCAAGTATAGGTGTTGTTTGCTACAGCATAAGTGCGAGCCGTCGTAATAACGCCAGAAATTTGACCCGAGGCTGTATTCATATCGCCGCTTTTTTTCAGTCCGTTGATCGCAGGAATCACCAGAAATGAAAGTACCGCAATTACAGCCAGTACTACTAATAGCTCGATCAGAGTAAAAGCATTGTTCCGACCGTGCAAATTAGGGCGATTGAATCCTGACGCTCTCATCCGTGAGTGTCAATGTGCCGTTAAATCGAAATTTGTCAATACTTATAATCAATTGAATTCAAGCCGAGTTATGGCTTTATGGGTTTTAAAAACTGAATTTAAAAAATACATAAAGATATTATAGTAATGTGGTTATGTGATATAAAATAATTTTTTAGCCGAACGAATGGCCGCTTATGCGATTTAGAGTAACATGCCTTTTTAAATTGCGTATAAGCTAAATAAGCATCGTAAGAGCGCGCCGGGTGATCCTTGGTGTCGACATTCAAGAGACCGATTCTCGGAATTAGGCGTTTTGCTTTTTTCGCGGCTTGGTTAACCGCACCACAATTACGAAAAACCCCATTCATCATGTCCGGCGACCGTTCATCCCAAATAAGAAAACGGCCAAGGATTTTTTTGCCATCTTATGCGTGTGGCAAGACGCCAAAAGAATTCACTAGCAGACCAGCGAGGAGATCATCCTCGTATATAAACATGTAAAAATCATTATGCAAAAACACGCATGCAGTTTGGTATTTGGACTTACGCTCACATTGGTTATGACGAGTGTTCTCGCGGCTCAGACCGGGAATCCGCCTCCTCCGGCCCGCCAGGAACTTCAGGCGATCCACAGTCCGCGATCTATGGATCAGGAACTCAATCACCTGACAAAGGATCTGCAACTGACTCCAGAACAACAGAAACAAGTTAGACCTTTGCTTCAGGAACATCACGACAAGATTCAAGCGCTGCTCGATAAGAATCCAACTGCCTCCCGCCAGGCACTCACTGAACAGATTCACGCCATCAGCGCCGCCACGCACCGTGAAATTCACGCCTTGCTGACCGACCGCCAAAAAGAGCTGGAAACTGCGATGGTGCAACGTATGAACGAGGGTTTCGAAAATAGAAGGCAATCTTCTCCTCCTGCGTCGGCTTCTGCATCCGCCCCTTCAGGCTCTTAACGCATACCCGCCTTCGTTCACCGCTCATGGTGCCGATTGACCGGTTATCCTAAATTAATGCCGTTGACCCCTGGGCCGCCACAAGCTGGCGAACATGTCAACCGACGTTCCGCGGAGATTGCGTTTACCACTTAAGAAGCAAGCAGCGACATCTGAAACCTCGCTGACATTCATCTTTCTCGTCGCACCATTACTACCAACGAGCGATATCGACCCTCTGGATCAGCCGAAATCCATCACGCTTAAAGTACGGGAAGTTAAGGCCGCCCCGAAGATAGGCTCGTAATTTATGCTGCGAATCGACGGAAGAACGTTAAACTACCAAGCACGGATGCATCAACGTCCTTCAAAGGTGATTTTGCTCGCACGCCTGTTCCTGGGCCATCCTCTTTACTGGGCCTGCCAAGTCTTCGGATGGGGTAGTGTCTGCGTGATCAGTCTGCTCCACGTCTTGATCGACCCGCCACGTGCATCCGTTTTACATCTGCACAGTACGGTTCTTTTCCTTAGCCTGGCTTGCTTCTCTCATTTTTACCGTGTTTTCATTCGTCTCAACAATTGGGGCGAGCTGAACTGGCGGCAATTGCTGCCCCGGGCCGTTCTAGCTTCGGTATTGATTGCGGTGGCTCATGCCATCTTGGTCACCGCGCTTATTTCCACGGGGCTGGAGGGAACAAATACCTCCGGGCCCGCTCCTCACGGACATCTCTTCTTTCTTACTTTGAGCGATTTTTTCTTAATCAGCGCCTGGTCGGGTATCTATTTCGGTTATCACTTCCACGTCGATTATCAAAAAATGCAAGTCAACCAACTCCGGTTGCAGGTCTCCTTGCGAGAAGCGGAACACAGGGCCTTGAGTGCCCAGGTCAACCCGCACTTTCTTTTCAATAGCCTCAACACGTTAAGATCGCTTATCGACGAAAACCCGGAAAAGGCGCGCGAGGCGGTCACGGAACTCGCCCGCCTTTTTCGAGCATCTTTGAAAACCACCCGCAAGGACTTGATCACCCTGCGTGAAGAATTGGAAACGGTGCAATCTTATCTCTCGTTGGAACAATTCCGTTTTGAAAATCGGCTTGTGGTTCGTGGCAATGTTCCGGAGGAGGCACTGGAAGCCAAACTTCCGCCCTTTCTTCTGCAAACCTTGATTGAAAATGCGATCAAATACGGAGTCGGTCCGCAACTTCACGCCGAAATATCCTATCAAGCCCGGTTGGATGCCAATGGACTCACGCTTCAGGTGACCAATCCCGGCCAAATTCGAATCGGATCGCCACGAGACTCTATATCAGGCGTCGGCTTGGAAAATTCCCGGCTGCGCCTGCAATTGCTTTTTGGAACCAAAGCCTCTCTCAATCTCAAACCGATGCCGAACAATTCCGTTCTGGCGGAGGCGCTCATTCCACAGCACAAAATCGAATCATGAGAGCCCTTATCATCGACGATGAAAGACCCGCCCGGGCGGAAATGAAACGGCTCTTGAAGCCGCATACCGAAATTGAGATTGTCGGGGAAACCTCAAACTCTGCAGACGCCTTGCAGCTCATCTCGAAGCTGTCTCCCGACCTTCTTTTCCTGGATGTGCAATTACAGGGCGACACAGGCTTCGACCTTCTGGCCCAACTGACCGCACCACTTCCCAAGGTGATATTCACCACGGCTTATGACGAATTTGCGTTGCGGGCTTTCGAGGTCAACGCGCTTGATTATCTGCTCAAGCCGGTCGAGCCCGTTCGGCTGAAGGAAGCGTTGCAGCGCGCGATCAAGCCGCCTCACAGTGAACATTCCGAGATGGATGGGGAAACCAAATTCACCGAGAACGACCGGGTTTTCATCCGGGAGGATGATCGTTGCTGGTTCCTGCCTGTCCGGGATATCCGTTTGCTGGAATCGGAGGGCAATTATACCCGCATCCATTTTGCGGACAAAAAACCTTTGCTTTACCGCTCCTTGAACGCCTTGGAAGAGAGATTGCCCGGGGCGTTCTTTTTTCGAGCCAACCGTTCGCAGATCATTAATGTGACCCTGATCGAGAACATCGAGAATTGGTTCAGCGGAAATTTGAAAGCACGACTCCGTGGCGGTGGTGAAGTTGAGATGTCACGGCGTCAGGCGGCCCTCTTCCGGGATCGCGCCTCACTGTAACCAATTGCCTCCGGCCTTCGCGCACCGTCCATCCCTGACTTCTGCCGCTCATCCTGTTTGCCGCTATCCACCGGCAAACAAGGTTAATCAGGAGGGATGAGAATCTTCACTATCGATTTACTGCTCAATATGCCCTTTCGGGCGGAAAAATAAGATGGAGCAGAGCGAACGGATCATCGATGTTGTCGACTGCCTGCGACGATGGAACGAGGGCGAAGAAAGTGCCGCTGAAGAGCTTATCGATCATCTCCATCCCCTTATTTCCCGCATCGCTCGTAGTCATCTCCCACGGTGGGATCAAGAAGAAGACATCGTCCAGGAAGTTTTGATGAAAATGTTTTCCCGGCTGCATCAATATCGGGCCGATGCGCCGCTGAATCATTGGGTTTCTCGGGTGGCGCTGACAACTTGTTTCAACCGCCTGCGCGTGCAAAAAGTCCGTCCCGAAATCTGCTGGACCGATCTTACCCCGGAGGAATCAGAGACCTTTGAGGCTGCCTGGTTGGGCGCCACCACTCCCGATGCCACAGCCGCTATCCATGCACGGGACATGGTGAATAAGCTTCTTTCCACACTGCCTTCGGCTGACCGCAGCCTTATTCTCCAGGTCGGCCTGGAGGGGCTTACCCTCGAAGAAATTTCGAAACGCAGAGGGTGGGGCTTGTCCAAGCTCAAGCTCCGCCTCTTCCGCATGCGTGTGCACCTTCGCAAAACGATGCAAGAGCTTGAGCAATGTCGCTGAACCATCCGGCGGGTGCTTTTCCAGGCCGTTTATCCCTGGCTTCTGCCACTCATCCTGTTTGTCCCCAAGGCCGGCTAAAGGAGCGCTAATCACAACAGCATGAGCTATCCATTCCATGTCAAATCTCGTCTTGCCTCGCTTTTTGTCGAATTACACCGGTGGTACATCAGAATCGTGATCCAAGGGGCCTTGTTCCTAATCACGGCTTCACTTCTTCTTGCGGACAACCCTCCCTCCAACAGCGTGGATCAAAAGGACGCCAAAAACATATCACTCGATCAACCCAATCTCCCGCTCCAGGAGGACGTGACTCTTAACTACACATATGTCGGTGACGCCGATCTTCACTCGGGCCTCGGCGGCCATCTCGGGGAACAAACGACCCAGTTCGGTTACAGTCTGAAGGCTTCTCTGAATGACCAGTTATCGCTTCGTTTCGACCTGAATTACAACAGGCTCGATTTCGGCCAGTCGGCGGGATCCCCTCTGCCTTTCGATCTCCAGACTCTTTCGGCCAGTATCGGGGCCAGTTACAAGCTATCGGAGCAGTGGGCCGTCTTTGGGGCGGTGTCGCCGCGTCTTGAAATGATCGACGGTTGGGACCAGATCGAATCGCAGGATTTTCAACTGGGTGGAATCTTGGGCGCCACCTACGACCCTAGTCAGGATTTATCCCTGCGCGTCGGGGTCGCCATCAATCCCGGCACGACGGGGCTTCCCGTGATGCCCGTGTTGGATCTCCGCTGGCGCTTTGCCGATGCGTGGACACTTAATTTTGGATTTCCCCGGACTTCGATCGATTATCAATTGCTGCCTAACCTGCGCCTTTCGCCCATCGAGATCGGCTTTGAAGGAGGTTCCTTTCATACCGATAAGACTTATGGAAGCTCGGTCGGCATGGAGGACCTGAATGATCGGAAACTCGACTACCGCGAGGTCCGGGTTGGCGTCGGCGCCGACTATGCCGTCGCGAAGAATATCCATGTGGGATTGTCCGCAGGCGCGGTCGTTTATCGTCAGTTCGATTTCAACGACGCGAACTTCACCCCGCAGGTTGATCCCGCTCCTTACGTGCAACTCGGCGTCAAGATTGGGTTTTAAAGCATCTGCTTTCCAAAAATGGACGGGGCAATGCGCGTAACCTCATCGAGAAATAATTCCCCCACGATGTTGACTTCGAATCACACGCTCCGATCTTACCACCCCATTTTCTAACCCGCTTTCCTCTTATGTTGCAACGTACCCTCCTGATATTTGTGTCATTGTTGATCACGGCCTGTGCCTCCTCGGAAAACCAGAAGCCCGACTCCGGCCCGGTCGCTGTCAATAACCTCACGACCCCGCCGTTGTCTCAAGCTTTTCCGCTTGATCCGAAACCGGACGCGATGCGGGTCCAATATCCGGTATTGCTCGATGACCATACCATCTTAAATTCCAATGCGGTTTTGAGGTTCGTCTATAATAAACCGATTGGAGGACCACAAGGTCACGGACCTTTAAGAAATTCCGGAGAATCAGTCGGAGACCAGGACGCTTCACCTCATGGGCGCCATCGTCGTGGAGGCTGGTCGAATCAAGGTGAAAGTGGGGCGCCTGACCAAACCACCCCGGCGACAGGCATTAGCCGCGATGGAGCGTACGGCAGCCTGGAGGTAAATAACATGGTTTGGATCGACAAATTTCTTTATGTCGAGGCCTTGGATAATGCTGTTGAAAACAGCACGACGATTATTTACAGCTTACCCCCTGATCCCAAGCCTCTGGCTGCAACCATCAACCTTCCCGGGGACATGTTGTTGGGCGAAGTTAATTCTCATGTTCAGGTTTTGGGCCTAAGTGAAACTTCTCCGGCCTATCTGGCAGGTGTGCGACCGGGAGACGTCATCAAATCGATCGGGAATGCATCGTCATTATCTGTGACGACTTTAAATGACTTTGTCGGAATATATGCAATCGCGAAGCAACAAGCTGAGTCCGCCGGGCAGGCATCGGCTCCGATTGATTTCTGGAATCCCAAGGAATTGAAAAAGATTACCGCCGAAATTAATTTCCCTCCTTCCACCTGATCTGCATCTGGACCGATCCGAAAAAGCAAAGGAGAAATCCCGAAGTTTTTTGACCACTACTTTCCGCAAGTAAGCGCGTTCAGGGGACGACAAAGCCGGGCAGTTAACCGAGTGCTTGCCGTGAGAGGGCGAGACTATGGCGCAAGGATCAACTCCGTGCGGAAGCGTTCGTCAAAAGGTGAGCCGAGTATCGGCTGAAGCTGATCCCGGAAATGTTGCGTATGAACCGCAATGTTATGGCTCTCGTAATCCTTTTGTGAACTCCACACGCCAACTATAGCACCCGAGTTGCCAAAATAAGTTAATTGCTGGAAAAGCTTCTCGGTTATGAACGCTTCCCCGTTGAAGCTAAGCTCACCTACATCAAACTGAACAGCCAAACGCCTTGCCCACCTCGTGGCGCTGTCCCGATTAACCAAGGATGTTATGGGAGATTCTTTCACTCTCAACATCTGGATCGTCTTCGGTCATGGCTGCGACTTTCCAGCTATGTTGAAGTTAGCATATCTGCAACAAATCCCATCTCCACTAAAATCTCCACCACCCGGTACACAGGGGTAAGAGCGGTTAGGATGTTGAAAGAAGCGGGTAAGACTTGACCGCCTCTAATCTGACGTTTATTACCTCTGGAAATGGTTTCATAGCAGGTCGATTCCGGCCCTCGCCTCTCTTACTAAATCATTGTGATTAGTAGAGTTGCGGAATCGGACTTCCAAAAGTGTAAGTAAATGACCGTGCACCCACTAGGCGTCCAAACAGCATTCACTCGGTGGTCACTGACCTAATGAAGTAAAATTCGTTCGGTTCTAACTTACAGCACCAACTGCCCTCACAACTTAGGCTACAGAGTCTTGGTGGCTTGCTAATTCCACTCCTGATAATCGGTTGCCAAGCGGCTCAGAGTGGTAGCATCTGCATGATCGAAGCCGGTGCGGTTTTTGCCTGCATGAGTTCGGACATTTTTTTCATGTAGGGATCCACGTGCGTGAAGAACTTTTTGTAACCCGCGCAAAGGTAGTTCAGGCCTTCCTCACCATCAGGAGTGGTGAGGAAGCGATGTTTGGGACATTCACCGTTACAGGCGAAGCGGACTTCACACTCAAGGCAGTATTTTGGGAGAGTTGTTGACTTGGCCTGACCAAAAGCCCTCTGGCGGTCTGAGTTCACGAGGTCGGCGATTGACTCGTTCAGGATATTTCCCAAATTGTACTTCGGGTAGACAAAGTGGTCGCAAGAGTAGAGGTCGCCGTTATGCTCTAGCGCGAGTCCCTCTCCGCAATCCTTCAGGAAGATGCAGAGTCCCGGTCCATGTCCAGACCAGATTCCAAGCGAGACGTCGAACATCTGGACAAAGACACGGCCAACATCCCTCTTCACCCATTCATCAAAGATGGTGATCAGGAAATCACCGTAGGCCTCCGAAGGAACGCTCCACCGGGTGACGGGCGAGGCAGGCTGTCCCGGTTCGGGAGGCTCCGCGAAATCCAGGCCCTCGCGCGCCGCTCCCTCCGCCGGCAGACGCTCCACCAGCGGAATGAACTGGATGTAGCCCGATCCCACCTCACGCAGGAAGTCATAGACTTCGACGGGGTGCTTTGCGTTGCTGACGCTCACCACGGTGAGAGTGTTGAACTCCACCTTGTGTTTTTTGAGGAGTGCTATTCCTGCCATGACCCGGTCGAAGGTCGGTTTCTGCCCCTTGTCGAGGCGGTATGTGTCGTGGAGGCGTCGCGGGCCATCGATGCTGATTCCGACTAGGAATTCATGCTCCTTTAAGAAGAGACACCAGTTGTCATTGAGCAGGGTGCCGTTGGTCTGAAGGGTGTTGTTGATCTTCCTGCCGCCGGAATGCTTTTTTTGTAATTCGATGATCTTTTTGAAGTACTCCAAACCGAGCAGGGTTGGCTCTCCCCCCTGCCAGGCGAAGGTAACCTCCAAGGTGTTCTGAGACACAATGTACTGGCGGATGTAGGCTTCGAGGACATCGGGCTTCATCTTGAAGTCCTGCCCCTTGGGGAAGAGCGTCTCCTTCTCGAGATAGTAACAGTAGGTGCAGTCGAGATTGCAGATCGGACCGATCGGCTTCGCCATAACGTGGAAATTCCTAGATGTGGGGGATGTGGTGTTCACGGCTCTAGGTGGTGGATTCGTTCGGTGAGCGGCAAGAACTCGCTCACAATGTTCAATGATCTCTGTCCGCAAACCGCGTAGAGTCTAATGATGAGTCGCTTCCTGATCTGACTTTGAAATTTCCAGCCAACAAATTATTCCTTTTAAAAAAAACTTTCCATTGATTTTTTTCGAAAATGCCAAAATGGAATGAAGTAAGTCATGTATTTCCCCGTTCAGTCCCGCGTCTCAGCTCGATTCCTTCACGAAAGAACATAATATTGCCCCTGAATTCATCGCTTCTTCTCAATACAATTTAACATAATTAAATTGATCAAATTGGATCAAGGCCGATAAGCCTAAAAAAATAACAAATCTTATATTTACATCATGGATCAAGGCCGATAAGCCTACAGAAACAACGAATCTTATATTTACATCATATGAACCCCGACACCTCATCACCTGCTGGAAGCGGGTCTTCTAATATTCCGCGTCGTGACTTTCTCAAGATGACGGCTGCGACCGGCGCGCTTTTAGCCGCTGAAGGTGTTTTCAACCTGTGGCCCTTGCGGGCTGCCCCTGTGCCCTCCGGTCGCAATGTCATCATTTTCCTGACCGATCAGCAGCGTGCCATGCAGTGGTTCCCACCGGGTTGGGCTGAGGCCAATCTGACCTGCCAGGCCGCCCTGGCTAATACCGGCGTTACCTTCACGAACGCATTCACGAACACCAACATGTGCACTCCCGCCAGGACGACCCTCTTCACCGGGCTCTATCCTGCCCAGCATCTGACGGTCAATACCCTGGCGCAGGGAAATCTGGAGGCACCTCTTGATCATCAACTCAACCCGACCTACCCCAACCTTGCCACGGTCATGACCGATGCGGGTTATGAGATGGCCTATATCGGGAAGTTCCACATGAGCAACGCCATTACGAATGCTGCCGGGGTGACGATCTGGGATGACATTGCCCGCTATCAGTTCACCCAGTGGGACCCGCCCGATGCCGGACGTGATACCTCGATTGGAGACTGCGGTTGGGGAATCGCTGACCACGACAGTCGTTTTCTCAGTGATGCTTTGGCTTATATCACCGAGAAAATAGAGAATCCCGGAGGTAAGCCCTTCTGCCTGGTTGTTTCCTTGGTCAATCCGCATGACGTTCTCACTTATCCGAATACTTACGCGGAAGCTGGTTTCATTCCAGAAGGTCAACCTGGAGCTAGTACCGATCCCACCAACACCACGATTACGAACGGAGTCCCACGGATCGAACTTCCCCCGACAGTCAACGAACAGCTTCACCAGAACTTCAAGCCAGTCTGTCAGGCGGACTATTTGCTCAAGTGCGCTGGTCTTGGCGTATTGCCGACGCCGACGGAAAAGTTGAACTATCTGAATTTCTATGCCTACCTGATGAAGCATGTGGATAGTCAGTTCCAGCAGATCCTGAACCTACTGCAGACCTCTCCAGCGATCTATAGCAATACGTGGGTTGTGCGCTTGGCCGACCATGGTGAGTACGGGCTTGTCCATGGGGGACTCCGACAGAAATCATTCTCCGTCTATGACGAGGCGATCCGAGTCCCGACGATTTGGTCAAACCCAATAGACTATCCGGCTGGAAAAGGACAGGTTTGTGACCAGCTCGTGAGCCATGTAGACTTTTTGCCGACACTCTGTTCGGTGCTTGGGATCAATTCCAATAAATATGCCTTTTCGGGAGTCAACTACAGTTCCTTGATCAAGAATCCGAGCGGTCCTGCCGTTCAGGATTATATACTATATACTTACGATGATATCTGGTGCGGACAAGCTCTCGCGGGGAACCCCAACGGGATCGTTATGGCTCCAAACAGAATCAGGGCGGTCAGGACGAAACAGTTTGTCTATGCCTATTATTTCGACGGCTATGGAGTGGCGCCTGCCAATGCCGAGTTCTATGATCTCCGCCCCCTTCTGGATGGAGGCACCGATTATCAGCCTTCGACACCGACTCAAATCGGAGGTCCACTTCAATACATCAATTATTCCAATTGGGCCTACCGTCAGGGACAGAAGGCCCCGATCTCTTCCCTTCTCGCGACAAAGCGGACGGAGCTTGAGGCGCTTCTGGTGAACGCTGTCTGGACAAAACTGCAGCCCCGGCCCGCCCAGCCTGCGGTTCCTCCAGATAACCTGAGTGTCGGTCAGCTCAACTGGACCAATGACTCCGGTCAGCTAACGAGCGCGATCCAGATCACTTGGCTTTCCCGCAGTTCCACTTCCTATCAACTGCAGACATCGACCGACAACAATTCATGGACCAACGTCGGATATCCTGTTGGAGGAAATAATGGCCCTATGATCCTGATTCAACCTGTCGGGGAAATGAATGTCTCTTATCGACTCGCCTGGGCCCCGAATCCTGACACAGAGCAGGTGCCTGAACCCGACATCTCTTATATCCTCCGCTCGGCAGCCGTTTAGGAGTTCCAACCATGAAAATCTCATCCTTTGCCGCATCCCTGCTAATTGCTTCAACTCTATTATTGCGTCCCGCCGTAGCCCAAAAGGTTGGAGTCGCCGATCCCGCGCTCGGGACTCAGTATGTTTCCGTGCCTGCCAACGAGACGACCGTGATTGCTCCCGCTAACCTTTGCCCGGGTAACGGACTGCTTACGCAATCCGGGTTCACCAGTTATCCGACCGATGTGCCAACCACCGGTTTTTATATCGAGCAGTTTCCCAACAGCAATTTCAACTCGACTAACGCAATTACACTAACTTTAGGCAACAATTTAGCGGTTACTGGTTCGTTCCAAATAACCCAGACAGCAACAACAGGCAATAGCTGCCAGCTTCAGCTTGCAGGAAACCCTCCGCTCAACAGTTGCAACGTCCCCTTGCAATACAACCAGCTTGCCTACGATGGGACGGACCAGCCAATTACCTATTATGCCTACGTGACTGCGGGAAAGCTGGCGGGGAAATATTTCACCATTCTTTCGAATACCGAGAAATCAATCAATATCGCTTCCCAAAGCGATTCCCAAAGCTACCGAATCACTTCGGGGGACATCACCGGAATACTGATCCAGCCCTACTGGACACTCTCCCTGCTCTTCCCCGCCAGCCAAGCCACCATCTCCTTCATCCCGACAACAAACTCTTCCAATGTTATGACCAAGTTGGTCCTCTCGCTGACCAACGGTTCCGCTCTAAACGAAAGTGGCCCCTCGTTCTATTTCAACTCACAAATCAATAATTGGGTGAGTACAACCAATCCTAGTGTTGCAGCAGGCGACACCATCATTCCTCCCGGAAATTATCTTTACCTCCAGAATACGGGAACTAACAGCTATCCCCTTAAGGTCTCGATTCCAGGTGCTGTTCTCACCGATACTTTCTGCTTCTCTCTCCTAACCTCGGCGACGAAGAACTCTTACACCTATCATGTTCTGCCCAGAAACACTCCCTACCTGCTTTCCGATTACGGATTTAACAACTCTAATTTCAAACAAAGCCCCAAGCTTCCACCACCTCTTTCGCATGATTATGATGAGATTCTCATAGATAACGGGCATGGTGGTATTCTTGCCACCTATTTCATGTACAACAACCGATGGTATAGTGCGGACTCTACAGGTAAGTATCTCCCGGTAGATCCATCGTTGGCCGCTGGGACGGTTTTTGCGGTTAAAAAAGTAGCAACTACCCAGCCGATTTGCACCGTTACCAACTATGCAAACTACAATTATACAACAAGTCACCTCCCATCTTACCAAGATTTCGAAAGAGTAGGTCCCAGTCCGACTCCGGTGCCAGGTGGCCCGGTCCCGCCCACGGGCCAAGGTGGGGATTGATCCTACTCAGAACATCCGCAATTCATTTGCGGTCAAAATTACAGTATCCCATGAGCCGAGAAGAGATGCGGCTTATGCCCGAGCACCTATTGACATACGATAGCCTCACCGGGGTAACCTATCGTTGTAGTCCACCTTGAGATATTGACGTGGAAGTGGTCCTGACCTTCATCGTATTTTCTCAATCGTGAGCGGTGGGTTGTGGATGCTTACGGTACGTTGACTGAGATTTAGAGTCTCAGGCGTTTGCATCCGACGTTGGGATTTATTCGGAGTGGAGTAGAAATCGAAAAAACGTGCAGCAGAATTTAATTTATCAAATAAACCGCTGGGAATTATTTGAGTGTGAATAAACAATACCCGACCAGCTGAATTGTAAGCGACTTGTGGTAAAGGAAGATGTTTTGGTCTAATTCGATGAAAGTTGAAAAAAGAGTTAAGACACCGTCAGGCTCATAACCCTGACTCGATAAATCTGAAGCCTGTGTTTGATCCATGATCTAACCGGACACTGTCAGTGAAAGTGTCAGTAAACGGTATTAAAAGGGTACTGGCGGATAGTCCGAGCTTACTCTTTGCTTAGCTCTGAAAAGAGCTTAAAATGATCCCGAAATAGGCAGAAAATCTCACGAATCCCTCCCCGTCCGCCAAATTTTCATTGATAATCAATGGCTTATAAAAGTCGATTTTGAAAATCTGACAAATCTGACAAAAAATTTTAATTTTTATAACTTTGATTTTCCCTCTGAAATTTGCGATCATCCTAGGTTTTCCGCTCTGGAAAAAAATAGCCAGTTTCTAGATTTGAATTGGTGGGGTTAAGATGCGGGAACCCCAGCCGGTACGTCACAGGCTCACTGTAGTTAGCGGGCAAACATCAGCCTTGAGGATGCTCCAGAACGATTCCACCATGGCGTTATGACTTCCCCTCATGCTGGTCGATAATCGACAGTGAGTTCAGATGTCTATGCGACGAAGCAAACTACCGAGTATCGGAGAAAATGCCGCCTCTAAAGCACTCCAAGACTAAATGACCAACCGCGAAATAACGGAAGCACTCAAGTACAACGGCTACGATGGAGAGATTGCCGTTGCCCGAGGTGGATTAGTCCTCGCCTTCTTCGAGGCGACGGGACTTGAGGAGAGGCTGACAACGCATCCTTCTCCTGGGCCGGAGAGGCAATTGGAATTCCTGACTGGAGACGCTACCTGTACGATAAACCACGTGGATGTGGTGACCTTCTCGATAGTGCACCCACCTAAGACGAAATGGCTCGGTGGAACTTGGTTGGATACTGCGCCGCTGACCTACTTGGCTCGCGTCTGCGATATTGGCCACCGCCTTCTGGGCCAAAACTGGACTGACAAGATAAAAAAACGTCTGGCAAATCGAGCGGAGTTACTCGACGTTCTGAATGAGGTTTGGTGGCTGGGATGCTTGAAAAGCGTGACGGCGTCGCCGAAAGTCGATGGTGGCGGTGACAACGATTGGCACATCGTCTTCGAGGATGGTTTTTCAATCGTCTTGCAAGTTAAGAGGCGTCGCAATGACTTGGTTCGTATTGTTCACTACACCCGTTCTCCTTATGGATTATTTGATAAGGTCTCGAAGAGATTTTCAATGGAGGAAAAGACACAATTGAATGTCGGAGCAGTTACCATTTACCCGGCCAGCAGCCAGGGACCTTGAAGTAGTCCCAGTTGCCGGAAGGCACACCGTCGGTTTCCGGTTGCTAGCGCCACAGGCTGTTCAGGCAGCCCCGTTCCTGCGTGGACGTATGTTCACGGAAAGCCTGGTCGAGAGTCCAGACTGCCTTGACGCCATCGGGGAGGGGCGCATCCGAAGTTTGCGCAAGTCCCGTTGCCTCGTCCGTTAACCATGACAGCAGAAGGAGAAGCAGTATCCAGTTTGTTTTCATTTGGATGGTGATGTCGCTGGTGAACCATCATAGCTTCGGTCTAATGTGGCTTGAAATAATCCTGCGCCTCGATGAGCAAGCGGCCTTTTGACGAAGGGAGGATGAATGCGCCGCTGCCGTCTCGAAGCAGTTCTGCGCCATTAAAGAGGCGTGCAGCCTTTACCTTTTCCGGCAGCCCGAGCAGTTCGCCGGCAAAGCTGGAAGGCTCCTCGATAATGTCGATATCGAGCGACTTTCGGATTGGGATATAATGCAGCAAGGTCAGCAGCAAGTTGTCTCCACGGCGGCGCGGATAAACCAGCATCGCGCCAGGAAGTCCGTCACCGAAGGGAGGCTCGCCGATAAGTTGCCTCGTGACCTTTTTCCAGACGTCGCGTGCCACAGTATTGCCAGCTTGCCGGTATTCACGAAAAAGGGGATCGGCGAAATAGACAAAGCGCTCACCGGCCACCACGGCGGGGAATTCGCTCACGTCGGCCACCGGAGGCGTTTGGAAATGCGAGGAAAAGGTAACGTCTGTACGTTTGAAATAGGGCAGTACACGATCGACCAGCACTCGCGTCTTTTCTCCGCCGAGGACATTTAATCCTTGTTGGTAAAAGACCCGATCGCTCCGATGGAGGCTGGTATCGAAGTCTTCACGCGCCCGCCAATAAGCCGGAAATTTTTCGACTTCACCGGAAAACTTTAATGGCAGAAAGTCGAGTGCCCACTTGCCTTGCTGATCGAACCCTGAGCGATACGAGAGTACCAGTTTTCCTCCGCGTCCGTAGTAATCGATGAGTTTCTTTTTCAATTCCGGCACAATGACGGTCGTGTCGGGCAAAATCACCAGGTCGAATGCGGTCAAATCACTGAGTGCATCGCAGACGGCGGCATCATAGTGAGTTTCTTCGCACATCTGCACCGCGCCTTCTTCGCTCTTGCCGGTCGTCGCGCCATCAAGGCCCGGATAACTGGCGGAGAGAATGGCGATTTGCGGCAAAGCTTGAGAGCCCTCGTAAAAGGGTTCGGCAATCGCAAGCTGTTCGTAAACGGCTCCGATTAATTCATAGGCTGCCGGATCAAGTGTGCCGCGAGGGGG
>Ga0207058_1086_pt1 | contig 19871 bp, 10 predicted proteins | sample Alteio_BWMinCont_34_FD_153271 | JGI IMG/M metagenome (GOLD analysis project Ga0207058, IMG submission 153271) | Enriched cells from forest soil in Barre Woods Harvard Forest LTER site, Petersham, Massachusetts, United States -... | ecosystem: Environmental > Terrestrial > Soil > Temperate forest >...
CTAATGTCGGCGCGATTTATCACGCTCTTACATCCTTCAATGACCAAGACCATGGACTGTTCAGCCAGCATAAGTCGTCGCAGTCTCACGATTCTTTTTTCATCCTTCGGATGGTATTTCGACATAAAGAGCTATTCGCTTCGGGAGAGATACTCATCACTTTTATCGGCTTCAGCTGCAACAATTTCGTCGATAAACTTGGATCTCCCCGAACAGGAGATAACCAGGTAATCCTCTGCTCGTGTCAGGGCAACATAGAATAGGGACCGTTCCTCCTCCTCGTTACTATCCGGGAATTGGGTCGGGCAGGTGTCGGCAAAGAGGACGATAACAGCTTTGAACTGGAGGCCCTTTGAGCTGTGCATTGTCAGCACTTTAACGCCCGGTTCTGCCAAACGACCGCGTGAAGTTTTGTTCTCCGAAAGCCAAACGGCTGGGCATTCTTTCCGAACTTGTGTCAGGCTTTGGCAAAGCGCCCTGATGTGCCGCTCGTCCTTGATCCTGTAAAGGATACCAATTTGGTCGGGCTTTAGGGGGACGATGGTTTCGCCAAACCAGCGGCCATCAAGCAGGTCTCCAACGACGCGGACGACTCGGTCTACTTCGTTCTGTTTGCTTTGGCGATGTAGAAGAACTGGAGATGAGCCCATTACGCGCACGCATTGTTCGGGATCGACCCATGGTGCCCCTAAGCCATCCTCGTCTGCCTCGACTTTTGTCGCGGCAAAAATCCTGGCAAGTCTCAACATCGGGCGAGTGTTCCGATAGCTTTGTTCAAGGTACTGCGTACGTCCTGCTGCTTGAATCCCGAGCTTTTTCCAGCTCACCTTGCGGCGTCGATAGAGGCCCTGATTGCCATCGCCGACGATCAAAAGCTCTCCTTCCACGGGGTCTTTCATCGCCGCCAAGACACATGGGAACCAAGTGCTGTCGAAATCCTGGGCTTCGTCGATTAGGATGCTGTCGTAGTACTCCGCCTTCGGCCCTACTGCCTTGAGCTTGGCGGAAAAAGCATCGCCCATCTCGGAGTCATCTTTGATGTCGTGGCCAACGCCATTCTCGTTTGCCCAGCGATGAAAATGCCGAATGGTGACGGAGGGAAGATCCTTAAGGGCTTCGGCCAGGTAGGAACTCAGCATGAAGTTATAGCAGAGTACTAAGACGCGGGCCGACGGATTCAACCGGGCGACCAGTTTGGCTCGCGCGATCAGAAGCACAGTCTTGCCAGATCCTGCCACTCCGAATACTAAGCGATGCCCTGCGCCGACCTGTCTAGCTAACTGCTCTTGTTTGGCATCAAGCACTTTGACAGTCGGCTCTTCGGACTGCGTGACACTACCAAAATCGAGGCCAAGCAGAATTTCAGGGTGAATGATCGCTTTTACGATGTTGACCTGATTCTTCGACATCGGCTTGTCAGGCAAAAAAGTGTCGAAGTACCCCTGCAGCACTTCCATCAAGTCGGCGGGATGCATTGCTTCCCAACTAGCGAGTTGATCTTTTGTCGCCACTGTTTTGCTAGGGAAAATGCCTCGAAGTCTTTCAGGCCAGGTATTCAGCTGCTCTCGCGATATGTTGGAAAAAATGGCACAGCTCGCAAACGGGAATTGGAACTTGCCCGTATAAGGGCCCGAAAAATTTACCAAAGAGGAGAGTTGCTTGTCTTTCCTGCATCGGTCCATGAGAAGAAACTTGTAGTCTCTTACTTGGCGTAAGGGATGTGCATGCTCGACGAGGCGTTGGCCATCGTGAACTTGGACAGAATGCGAATCAGCAGATTTGATCTTGGGAAAAATCCAACCCTTCACCTCGATTAGTAAGACGCCAAAGCGAGGTAAGATGACAACAAAATCCGGGTGTCTGTTGTCGATTATCGGCTCGTAGTAGACGACGACATCATCCGGCAAGCGAGCCAGCGCATTAAACAACCGAATCTCTCCCTGAGATGCTTTGCTGGGAAGCTTTTGAGGGATAATTTGGGCCATGTATTTAGGCTTAGTAGCGGTGTTGCGCCAATTGAACTTTTGGGCAATAGGAGATTATCTCGTTTAGTTCTCAAGAGTCCAGTGGTCTCAAGCTTCGACCAGGTGTTAGCGCTAGATGCCTCCGTATTCTTAAGCTGACAAGGTTGAGGGACTCGTTATCGTTGGATGCTGCCTCTATTCCAGCGCGGTGCAGAGAGGCACTAGTTCGCTGTACTTTTATAAGGACAAGGAACGAGAAAATTCGCCAATGAACGCAACAGCTTCCTCCGAACGCGATCTCGAACAAGGACTGATCGAGAAGCTGCTCAGTCTCAAATATGAACTTCGCGCGGATATCCGTGACCGCGCTGCGCTGGAGCAGAATTTCCGCGAAAAATTCGAGGCCCTCAACCGCGTTCGCCTCACCGACGCGGAATTCTCCCGCCTTCTCGACGAAATCGTCACGCCGGACGTCTTCACCGCTTCCAAGACCCTGCGCACAATCAATGCCTTTACGCGCGACGACGGCACACCGCTCAACTACACCTTGGTCAACCTCAAGGACTGGTGCAAAAACCACTTCGAAGTCATTCACCAACTCCGCATCAATACGGACTACAGCCACCACCGCTACGACGTCCTCCTGCTCATCAACGGCGTGCCCGTGGTGCAAATCGAGTTGAAAACCCTCGGCGTGAATCCACGCCGGGCCATGGAGCAGATCGTCGACTACAAGAATGATCCCGGGAACGGCTACTCCAAGACCCTCCTCTGCTTCCTCCAACTCTTCATCGTCAGCAACCGCGACCGCACCTACTACTTCGCCAACAACAACGCCCGCCACTTCGCCTTCAACGCCGAAGAACGCTTCCTCCCAATCTACGAGTTCGCGGATGAGGAGAACAAGAAGATCACCCACCTCGACGAGTTCGCCGATCGCTTCCTTAAGAAATGCGACCTCGGCCGGACTATCAGCCGCTACATGGTGCTCATCGCCAGCGAGCAGAAGCTCATGATCATGCGGCCCTACCAAGTCTACGCCGTGCAGCAGTTGGTGAAGTGTATCGAGGACGACAGCGGTAACGGCTATATCTGGCACACCACCGGCAGCGGCAAGACTCTCACCTCATTCAAGGCCTCCACGCTTCTCAAGGAAAACGACCACATCCACAAATGCGTCTTCGTAGTGGACCGCAAAGACCTCGACCGCCAGACCCGCGAGGAGTTCAACCGCTTCCAGGAAGGTTGTGTCGAGGAAAACACCAACACCGGCACCCTCGTTCGCCGCCTGCTCTCCGAGGACTACTCGGACAAGGTCATTGTCACCACCATCCAGAAACTTGGTCTCGCCCTAGACGAAACCAGCAAGCGCAACCAGCAGCGAAAAAAGAATGACCAGCCCACCTACAAGGAACAGCTCGAAGCCCTGAAGGACAATCGCGTCGTCTTTATCTTCGACGAATGCCACCGCTCCCAGTTCGGCGAAAATCACAAAGCCATCAAAGAATTCTTCCCCAAGGCCCAGCTCTTCGGTTTCACCGGCACGCCCATCTTTGAGGCAAATGCCTCCCAACAAAAGATCGAAGGGCAGCAGGCCTCCCTGCGCACCACGGAAGACCTCTTCCAAAAGCAGCTTCACGCCTATACCATCACCCACGCCATCGAGGACGGGAACGTCCTCAAGTTCCATATCGACTATTTCAAGCCCGAGGGCAAAAACCCGCCGAAACCCGGCGAGGCGCTCGCCAAGAAAGCCGTTATCGAAGCCATTCTTTCCAAGCACGATGCCGCCACCGCCGGACGCCGCTTCAATGCCCTGCTTGCCACCGCGTCCATCAATGACGCCATAGAATATTACGCGCTCTTCAAAACCATTCAGGCGGAGAAACAAGCCGCCGACCCCGACTTCCAGCCGCTGAACCTCGCCTGCGTCTTTTCACCGCCCGCCGAAGGCAATCCCGATGTGAAACAGATTCAGGAAGACCTTCCCCAGGAAAAGGCGGACAACGAGGTCGAGCCCGAGAAGAAAAAGGGAGCTCTCAAGGCCATCCTCGACGATTACAACACCCGCTACGGCACCAACCACCGTCTATCCGAGTTCGATCTCTACTATCAGGACGTCCAGAAACGTATTAAAGACCAACAGTGGCCGAACGCCGATTTCCCCGCAGCGCAGAAGATCAACATTACCATCGTGGTGGACATGCTCCTAACCGGCTTCGATTCCAAATACCTGAACACGCTCTACGTGGACAAGAACCTCAAGCACCACGGCTTGATCCAAGCCTTCTCCCGCACCAACCGCGTGCTCAACGGCACGAAACCTTACGGCAACATCCTCGACTTCCGCCAGCAACAAGACGCCGTCGATGCCGCCATCGCCCTCTTCTCCGGCGAAAAGACCGACGAGCAAGCTCGGGAAATCTGGTTGGTCGAAAAAGCCCCCGTCGTCATCCAGAAACTGGAAACCGCCATGCACCGGCTGGAAGGTTTTCTGAAGTCCCAGGGTCTCGACTGTGCCCCGTCCGCCGTGCCCAATTTGAAGGGGGACGCCGCCAAGACCGTCTTCATCGAACACTTCAAGGAAATCCAGCGGCTCAAAACCCAACTCGACCAATACACCGATCTCACCCCGCAAGACGAAGCCGCCATCGACAAAGTGTTGCCGGAAGAAAACCTACGCGGCTTTCGGGGTGCGTATCTGGAAACCGCACAGCGCCTCAAAGCCCAGCAGGGCAAGAGCAAAGACAAGCCTGCGCCCGATAATGTGGACCAGATCGACTTCGAGTTTGTCCTCTTCGCCTCCGCCGTCATTGATTACGACTACATCATGGGCCTCATCGCCCGCTTCTCAGCCAACGGCCCGGGCAAGTCGAAGATGACCCGCGAGCAACTCATCGGCCTCATCCAGTCGGATGCCAAGTTCATGAACGAGGGGGACGACATCGCCGAATACATCGGCACGCTCCAGGCGGGCGAAGGCCTTAGCGAAACCGCCATCCGCGAAGGCTACACCCGCTTCCTGGCAGTTAAAAACGCCCAGGAACTCGCCGCCATTGCCGCGCGGCACGGCCTCGCGACCGCCGCCCTGCAAAGCTTCGTGGACGGCATTCTCGACCGCATGATCTTCGATGGGGAAAAACTAAGCGACCTGCTCGCTCCGCTTGGTCTTGGCTGGAAAACCCGTACCCAGGCCGAACTCGCCCTCATGAAGGAGTTACATCCTCTACTCACCAAACGCGCGCGGGGCCGCGACATCTCAGGACTCAGCGCGTATGATCAGTAAGACGAAAACCGGCGCCATGAAGGAACACGACAAGCCTGCGTTGGTGCCGAAGCTGAGGTTTCCGGAGTTTCGGGGAGCGGGAGAGTGGAAAACGGAAACACTTGGATCAGTTGCAAAAATCAGCACAGAGAAAGTGGGCGATAACACCTGCATTCCCATGAGCATCACCTCGGGCGTTGGTTTAGTCAGCCAGATGGACAAGTTCGGGCGGATCATCGCGGGAAGCTCTTATGCCAACTACCTCCTGTTAAAAAAGAACGACTTCGCCTACAACAAGAGCGCCACAAAGGAGTATCCCGAAGGATTCATTGCGTTGTATTCCGACGACGAGCTTGCCGCAGTGCCAAATAGCATTTTCACCTGCTTCCGCATCAAGGGCGAGTCACCGGTTCCGCAATATCTGAACTACTTATTTCTCGGCAACCTGCATGGGCAGTGGTTGCGGAATTTTATTGAGGTCGGCGCACGCGCTCATGGGTCGCTGAGCATCGAGGAGGATGATTTACTTGCTTTGCCCGTGCCGCTGCCGAGTGGAATAGCGTCCGTTCGCGAGCAAAGAAAAATCGCCGATTGCCTGAGTTCGGTGGACGAATTAATGGCTGCGCAAGCGCGAAAAGTGGACGCACTCAAGGCCCATAAAAAAGGGCTTATGCAGCAGCTTTTCCCCTCCGAAGGGGAAATCCAACCACGCCGCCGCTTCCCTGAATTTCAAAATACCGAGCAATGGGCGAAGAAGCCTTTCTCAGACCTTTGCGACATTAAACACGGCTACGCATTCGAGAGTGAGTTCTTCAGCAGCGAAGGCGATTATGTGCTCCTCACGCCCGGTAACTTCTACGAGCAAGGCGGCTACCGCGACCGAGGCGAGAAACAGAAGTATTACACCGGCGAAATTCCACGCGACTACGTGCTCGCTCAAGGGGACATGCTCGTAGCCATGACCGAGCAGGCATCCGGTTTGCTCGGCAGTCCCATTCTCGTTCCGGAATCCGACAAGTTTCTGCACAACCAACGACTCGGCCTTGTTATGAAAAAGCCCGGAATCGCATGGGCAAGCGAGTTTTTTTTTCATGTCTTCAACACCCAGCCCGTTCGGACGGCGATCCATGACACAGCATCCGGTTTGAAAGTGCGCCACACATCGCCGACAAAAATTGGCGATGTTGCCGTTTCCGTTCCCACCACGTTGCCCGAACAACAACGAATCGCCTCCTGCCTGAGCAGCCTCGACGCCATGATCACCGCCGAAACCAAAAAGCTCGAAGCCCTCAAGACCCTCAAAAAAGGACTGATGCAGCAGCTTTTCCCGTCCCCGGAGGGCATCTCATGACGCACGCTGAGATCGCTGAAGCATTGAAAGCCGGTCACGAGAAGGTTGTTTTGGCATACGCCTTCAATACAACCGGAAAGACCCGGTTGTGCGTCGCCTACAAGGACGCGACAAAAGAAGCGGACGGGACCCACACGGGAGTCTATTACAACGCCTACAGCGAGGATCTTTTTGTTTGGGAGAATGACGAGGATAATGAGGGGCAGAACAAACGACTTACCATCCGAATAAGCAGCCTAAGCGTGTATCACTCATCCCTCACGGAAGACAATGTGAGGGATCGATTGAATGCCTTTAAGCCCAAGTTTGGCTTTCGCTTCAATCTATATGAAGATGATCCGGCGAAGGGGATTGAATCGATCTCGTTCTTTATTCCAAGCCAGAATCCCGACGTTCTTCAGCCGTCGATCAAGATTTCAAGAGGTGAAGAGCGCATCTTCGTCTGGTGCTTCTTTCTGGCCCTATTCGAGTTTGCGGGGTTAGGTGAGGACCAAGCCGGTCACTTTTTCATTGATGACCCTGTTTCGAGTCTGGATGACCACAACATTTTCATCACAGCTGAGACTCTGTTCGAGCTGATAGAAAATTATCATCCGAAACGCAAAATCATCATCACGACCCATCATGTGGGGTTATTCTCGATTCTTTGCGGCTGGCTCCGAAAAGGCGATCAGCGAGAAAAATATAAAGACATCGTCAAGATATGCATCCTTAGCGGCAAAACGGGGAGCTTGTCGTTAGAGACTGACAAGAAAGATGTTCAGCTTTACCACCTGCGCCTGCTACAAGTTCTGGAGCAGGCCCGCAAAGCGGACGATTTGCGGGCCTATCATTTTGCACTGCTCCGGCAAGTCCTTGAAAACATTGCATCCTTCTTGGGCAAAGGGCAGTTCGGGTATGTGCTGGATCAGATCGGGATCGTCGACCCCAACGACACTGCGGATATCATTAACACCCTGTCACACAAGAAGGTCTATTACTATGAGACAGACCTTCTAGTGCCCGATAGACGCGTGATGCTGGAGAACGTCCTCACCAAAATCCAGGACAAGTACCACTTTGCCTTGCACTCATAAATCTAATGACCGACACCAACCAAAAACAACTTGGCAGCACCCTCTGGAGCATCGCCGACCAACTGCGCGGAGCCATGGATGCGGACGATTTCCGCGACTATATGCTGTCCTTCCTCTTCCTGCGCTACCTCTCCGACAATTACGAGACGGCGGCTAAGAAGGAACTGGGACGGGATTACCCAGATGTAGGCGGTGACACGCGCAAGGTACCGCTATCGCTCTGGTATGCCAACAACGGGGACGACATCCCGGAGTTCGAGAAGCAGATGCGCCGCAAGACGCACTACGTCATCAAGCCAGATCACCTGTGGAACAGCATCGCCAACCTGGCCCGCACTCAGAACGCGGACCTGCTGAACACGCTGCAAGCGGGCTTCAAATACATCGAGACAGAATCCTTCGAGAGCACCTTCCAGGGCCTTTTCTCCGAGATTGATCTGAGTTCTCCCAAGCTCGGCAAGACCTACCCGGACCGGAACGCCAAGCTCTGCACCATCATCCAGAAGATCGCCGAGGGCCTGGCTGAGTTCTCTACCCAGATCGACGCACTGGGCGATGCCTATGAATATCTGATCGGCCAGTTCGCCGCCGGGTCAGGCAAAAAGGCGGGCGAGTTCTACACCCCGCAGCAGATTTCCGACATCCTCTCCGCCATCGTGACACTCGACAGCCAGGAACCGAAGACCGGGGCGAAGAAGCGGCTGGAAAGTGTGATGGACTTCGCCTGCGGCTCCGGCTCCCTGCTGCTCAACGTCCGCAAGAAGGTGAACAAGGCCGGTGGCACCATCGGCAAAATCTTTGGTCAGGAGAAGAACATCACCACCTACAACCTCGCACGCATGAACATGCTGCTGCACGGGTTGAAGGACACGGAGTTCGAAATCTTCCACGGTGACACCCTGCTAAACGAGTGGGACATTATGCGCGAGCCGAATCCGGCCAAGAAGCCTTCTTTCGACGCCATCGTCGCCAATCCGCCCTTTAGCTATCGCTGGGAACCGACCGACGCGCTGGCCGACGACGTGCGATTCAAAAGCCACGGGCTGGCCCCCAAGTCCGCCGCCGACTTCGCCTTCCTGCTACACGGCTTCCACTACCTCAAAGACGAAGGCGTGATGGCGATCATCCTGCCGCACGGCGTGCTCTTCCGGGGCGGTGCCGAGGAACGCATCCGCACCAAGCTGCTCACAGACGGTCACATCGACACTGTCATCGGCCTGCCCGCGAATCTCTTTTATTCCACCGGCATTCCCGTCTGCATCCTCGTGCTCAAGAAATGCAAGAAGCCCGACGACGTGCTCTTCATCAACGCCGCCGAGCATTTCGAGAAAGGCAAGCGCCAGAACCAGCTCAGCAAGGAGCACATCCAGAAGATCATTAAGACCTACCAAAACCGTGATGAAGAGCCCCGCTACTCCCGCAGGGTCGAGATGACGGAGATCAAAAGGAACGATTTCAACCTGAACATTTCTCGTTACATCAGTACCGCGCAAACGGAAGAAGAGATCGTTTTGGGAGCGACTCACGCCGAGTTGGTGGCCATCGAGGAAGAAATCAAAACCGCCAAAGCCCTACACAATAAATTCCTCGAAGAGCTGTATTTACCCCCATTGCCATAGAGACTTTGTTTGAGTTTGCTAACTCGCTAAGTCCATGCGTTGATCTGGCTCAAACTATCATTTCCTCAATTCCAGCTGACATTCTTATTTAGTTCCTTCCTCGGCTCTGAGTCGCAAAAGTCACCAAACTTTTGAGGCAGCCAATTGGTGGACTCTTCAATAAGAACGCGTAAATCTAAGGCGCATTTCGTAAAAGGATTTACTGCGCTTCGGTTTTTCCAGGCCGTGTTTACACCTGTCGAGGTCGACAAACTTGTTCTGCACGATAGGAGATTCATCAACGGGCTGTCGCGTGAGACATGTTATTCCGCGACTCATTTGCGAGTAAGTGCGTCTAACGCTGTAGTGAAAACTGTTTGAATTTATTCCCTAAAAAATCAAATTTTTTCGAGAAAAGGTCAGCGATTTTTGCATTCGCGGTCGCGAAAAATAATTGACGCCGTCCGTCAATCACCAAATCCCTCAAAATGTCCAAAAATGACAAAATATTGAGATCATCAGTATGAGCGACAGGATCATCAAAAAGGAGCCATGGAGCCTTCTCGACTACGCTACTATTAAGACTGAGGAAAATCGACATCGCTAAGGCGGCCCGTTGCCCGGTGCTTATTTCTGAAATTTCGGAAGCAGTACCTGTAGAACGCTTGAGACTTATATGACGCCCTAGAGATATACTGTCGAATTCTCGTGGGGAATGAATATAGGAAAAGATAGTCTGAAGCTGAGTTTTATGGCTTTCATTTATAGACTCGAGAAATGCGTCCTTATAGACTGGGGACAGTAGGCGTTCGAGGCAAGAGTTTGCACGGTTAAGCAATTGTGCTTCTCGACTTATAGTTGCCAATTGAGAACGCGCTTTATTGGCAACTTCAGTAAAATGTTCCTCAAAAGCGTCTCGCTCATCTACCTGTTTAATCGCTTGTCGAATGCGTTCCACCGTCTTAGCAAATCCCTTAAGACGGTTTTGAGCGGATAATAAGTCTTCAGTTTCACTAACATCAAAAAGACGGGACCGTTGGTTTATTTGAGAGAGAACATCTCGGATAACAATTGGCCTTTTTTCAATCTCATTAAAATCACTTACTCGGCGGCTTCCAATCAACTGATTGGTTATTTCCCGGATGCTCACTTTCAAATCTTCGCGTTTTCGTTCTACTAGTATGATTTGCTTTGCTGACTCAACATCCAATGCACGCGCCGAAGTGAAAAGTTTTTTTACTTCCGCAACTTGAATCAATTTGGGAACACCAGTCTTCAACAGGCGTTTTCCATCTTCCAATATTTTTTCATACTCATTTTGAGTGAAGCCCTTAAGACGCAGCTCCTTCTCCTTGATCGTCATGGAATCGAAAGATGATTTCTCTTTCTCCAAATCGCTTGGAATTGCTCCAAGCTTACGAATTAATTCGCTAGCCCTGGTTTCAAGTAAGCTTTCGGCTTCAAAGATCAATATTGAAGCCTCTTGAATTCTCAAATAGTGAGTCAATCGCGTCTCTAACTTTAGGAGTTCACCCGAATCATGAGTAATTTTGGATTTCAGCTCACGCAATAATTGCTCCAATTCAGTACCAATCTTAAGTGAGGTGATTCTTGCTAAGAGTGTTTTGTTGTCATCTGTACTACCGCAAAGAGGGCATTCAGCGGCGCCAGGCGCAATGGCGCAAAAATGTCTGCCTGAGGCTCGGATGTCTTGAACGAGAGAGCGAAGCTCTCCAAGTTGTTCTTGAAGGCTTGCCATGCGCTCTTGTTCTTTCTGTGTGCTTTTTTTTCTTTGCGCTACCTCCACCTTCAGAGCTGAGATAATTTGTGTAAAAGTTCCGGCAATATCTCCATAATTATTAATATCAATGCCTTGTAACAGCCGGGCACATTCCGTTAGTTGAGTTAATCGTGTCTGGCACGACGAACGACGTTCCCGCAGGCCAATCAAAGTTTGTGCAGACGAATCTGATGCATATTGGGTCAATCGCGCCAAAATTTGAACGCGGACTTTGTTTCCATCGAGTTGCTTTTTCAAGTCCTCAAGCTCGGTCGAAGCGGATTGGTCCTGCTTTGTTAATAAATGAAAACGTCGTAGCTGCTCCGTAATGTTTTTTTCTGCCCGTCGGAGAAATGAAATGGAAGCTTCGGAAAGCCAAGACAACCTCTTAAGATCGCTTTCACCTCCAGCCTCTATTTCTGCCACGGTCTCTCGCAGTACCGTCAATTTCTCAAAGTCAACCTGTGACGGCAATCGTCGCCATCCGCAATCTTTTGCCTTTTGTCGCAATTCGCTCGTTAGGGCTTCACGCGTATCCTTCACCTTTTTAAGTTGATTGAGCCCTTCAACCGCGCTCTTAAGTTCTTTTTCAAAAGCAGACTTACGCCGAGCATTATCACGAGTTATTTCAAGGAATTTCGTCTGACACTTTTGCATGCGTTCTTGAATTCCATTTGCGTATTCTCCCAACACCATGGCTTGAACCGCGTTTTCGACCGAATCACTGTCTTTCGCCAAAGTTAGCTCAAAACCTGCGTCGGAGTTAAAGAAATTGAACCGTCCGAAATTATCATAGAGTCGGTTTCCGTGGCGGTAATAACCGCCATACCATGCGCCATCTCTTTCTCTGTATAAATTGGGTGGACCCTTGGGACAAATGTCGGGGATTGAACTTCCATCAAAAGTGATCTCTATTTTAGATCCAATTTCTTTAGCGTCTGCATTACGACGATTGGCCCCGCAAATGCAAAGCTCGATCGCTTCCAACAAGGATGTTTTGCCCGCCCCATTTACACCTCGAAACAGGTTAACGGTTCCGAATTCGAAAGCTCGTTGAGCGGGGTGCACTCTATATGTATCCAACTTTAGGGCAGTAATGAATTTTCCATTCGCTACGGAGCTTGTTCGAGGCTCCGAAACACGTTTTTGTCTCGTTTTGCTCGTTTCAGCAGAAAGGTAGTTATCGATGACACGCGTGTAAGCCTCATTTCCTTCAGCGATTGCTCCTAGGGATGCCTCGGCAAGCTCTTCTGTCCACTTGGACGCAAGGTCCCGAACAGATCCACCCGGCTTAAGAGCGTTTAGTACTGGAAGTGCGAGCTCGTGGTTGAGAATTTTTTGTTCACGAACAAATTTTCTAGCAAACGCCCGATCTTTTTCAATGCGATCGACTACACCTTTGGCACGAATCCGCTGAAACGCCGCTGATTCGAGAACAAAATAAAGATAGTAATTCCATTGTAGGGACCCCTCATTCTTATAAAAATCTGTCGCGATTGTTTTTTGAACGTAGCTGGAAATGTTAAACGTTGGATTTGATAGCGAATCAGTAAAATCAAAGTACGAAACAGCTATTATCGATTCGTTAAACTTTCTCTCAGCTCTAACAACATCGGTGGTAGTATATTCGATGTTAGAATAGTATTTTTCCAACAATTCGATCGTAGAGGACTTATTCATGTGGATTTCCTCTCGTTATCGTTGTAGGCGTTTCTAGGGTATCATCAATCATTGGTGTTGGAGTATGCACACTCTTGATCGCGGAATTCTCTCGATACCAAACCACAATTCGCCTGATAAGCGTTCCCATTTCCGGATCTTTTTCGTTTTCTCCCCATTTCGCCATCAGACTGTCTCGCAATTGCTTCGCCTCCCGTTGCTGTTCATCTCCAATAAACATTACAGTAGCGCCCTGTGCTGCCCCAGATTTGCTTGTCAAGTTTATGCGATAGTCCGTTAGTTTTTGAGGAGGCTTTAGTACACAATCGTTACGTAGATCTTCGATCTGCGGAGGAAATAGATTAGGCTCGGCAAGTATTTCTTTTTGGAGAGCTATAAATCGCAACATGCATTTACGTCGAAATGCTTTAGACTCTCTGGTTTCTTCGTGCGTGAAAGTGAAGCGTTTCGATCGTTCGTCAGACTCTGCTGTGTAAGAATCTAGATCACTGATATGGTACCATCTCTTTTGGGGGATTAGCGTGCCTGTTGAAATTGCTACTAGTCTTTCTCTGTCTAAAGCAGAATATTTACTATCGAGATAGTAATCGCATTTTTCTTCTTGGAAGCCGGTGCAAAAGGCTTTGTAGCCATCCATGGCGACCTTGCATTCCTTCCATTCCGAGTGGGTCTGATCCCACTCAAGAGTGGAGATCATTTCGGGTCCGCTTCGATTGTGGAGAGGTCCGGCTACGTACTGCTTTACCTTCGGCATGCGGAAATAGAATACGTGCTCGTCAAAATTGAAATAACAGAGATGTGTTCGTTGATCCTTCCAGTTGCAATAATAGAGCCCCTTTACATGATTCGATTCGATTCGCTCGTCCGTGAGATTGAAATTGTCCGCTTGAGAGTAAATGGCTGAACCTCCATATGCGCTTTTCAAGTGCTTGTCGTCTTTAACAAGGACAAAGTTTCGCGCCCAATTTAAAGTGATGACCTCGCGCTCGCTGGTTTGTCCCGCGAACATTTGCTGTCGATATGCTCGAATCTGAGTATTTCTCGGCTCAATATTAAGCTGGGGGTGAAATACCAAATAAGGATGTAGATCGAGTCGAAAGGGGGGCTGAATGGGGGGTTGAAATCCAAGGGCATCGGAGCAAATACAGGAAATTAGTCGGATAGTGTCGTCTTCATTGTTAATTAAATAAGTCGTTGTTCCTACTATCAGATTATTGCGCTCAAACGCCTGGCTCTTATCGGCCATGGCTTGGGTTTTAAATTGCAGCAAAATGACATTCGTAGGAGTTCCGTCCTGAGATGGAACTTGCATAACATAAGCGAGCACATCCAGAAAATGCCCTGAAGTTCGAGGCACTGGTTCATATATCCATTTCACAATCGTCTTGGTGGCCAAAACAAACGCTTCTAGTTCCTCAGGTGTGATTGACTCACAACCCAATACCCAGAGTTTTCCTAAAGCTGGGAGTCTTTGTTTTTGAATAAATTCACCGAAGACCTTCCAAGGCAAGGAATATTCCGGAGACAGCACTAAATCAAGTTCATGGTCAATAGCTAAGGAGAGGTACGAAGTCAGTTTAGCATGTGACTCCACATAATTTTCATGGCCTATAAAAGTTTTGCTAACCGCAATGCGCCCTCCTGGCTGGAGAGCAAGAATGTCGTATGTTTGCGAATCAGGCTCAAGTGCACGAAATGTTGGGCCTTTTAGGCCGTGCTTCTTCAGAACGTTTGTAAGCAGCTCGAATTTCATTTGGCATCAATCGACGCGATCAAAAAATGGTAACGGCCGCCGAAGGCAGTGCAAGGTAAGTAACATTTACATCGTTAATCAATTGCAGGCCAAATGGTTCAGTCAGAATCAAGTTTTTGGTTGTATCTGCCACTTATACGCCCATATAATGATCTTTATGCTCGAAAGGGATTTTACTTCTATTTCCATTTGTGGCGAAGTTGTTGCAGGGCTACCCGCCAGAAGCGAAGAAATCGAACCTGAATGTATCGCGGTCGATCTCTCGACCATTGGTATCAGTCCCACCGCTCGGATGTTCGCCCTACGAGTACGGGGCAATTCCATGATTGGAGCGCATATTCTAGATGGAGATACAGTTGTTCTCGAATTAAAGCCCGCCCATGACGGTGCGGTTGTAGCCGCGCTGGTTGATGGTGAGTCGACTTTGAAGCGGTACTTCATGAGGCGCGGAATACCTTTCTTGCGGGCGGAACATCCGAAATACCCTGACATCATTCCCGCGCGGTAATTAGTCATTCAAGGGGTCGTTGTGGCCGTTTTCCGCAAGACATGAGGATGTGCCGTGATTATTCACCTCGATGCCGACGCTTTCTACGCTTCATGCGAGCAGGCTGCAGATATACGACTTCGCGGTAAAGCTGTTGCTGTCGGTGGCATTAAACGGGGAATCATCGCCTCGGCCAGTTACGAGGCCCGCAAGCTGGGTGTTTACACCCCAATGCCAACGGCGCAGGCGAAGCGCATTTGCCCAAAACTGATCGTTATCCCTGGAGACTTTTCCAAGTATGAGCATTTTTCCAAAATGATGTTCAGCTATGCGTACGATTTCACTCCCGAGGTGGAGATTGGCAGCATTGACGAAGGCTACTTCGATCTCCGATCCCAGACGAAGAAACCGACGCGGGAAATCGCCGACACGATCCGAACTGCGGTAGCGCAGTCATTGAGGCTCTCGGCCTCCTTTGGCATTGGCAGTAACAAATTGGTTAGCCAAGTCGCGTCCAAGCTCAAAAAGCCCGGGTGCTTCATCGAAGTGCCAGACGGCACGGAAGGAAAGTTTCTCGCGCCGCTACCGAATCGCTGGTTGCCGAGCATTGGCCCAAAAGCAGGTAAAACACTGGATGCGGCCGGGCTGAAGTGGGTTGAGCAAATCGCCCTGACCTCGCCAGAACTCCTCTCCTATTTCGTCGGGGGCTATGCTCCCCAACTCTGGAAATTTGCTCAAGGAATTGATGATCGCCCCATTGTTCCGGATTCGCCTGACGCCCAAAGCTACGGTACGCAGGAAACCTTCGGGGAGGACGTGACTGATGAAGCTTTTGTCCTGGCCACGTTACACGGCATGGCCGATCGGCTCATGACCAAGGTACGTGCCGACGATAAGACCATCCGCACGGTAACGGTTAAACTTAGATACAATGATTTCGGCGAATCAATGCGCAGTCGAAGTTTGGAAGAGCCGACCGACATTGAGACCGATATTTATTCAATCATCGCAGGTCTTGTCACCAAGGCTTGGGAGCGACGAGTGAGCCTGCGACTGGTCTCCTTAAAGCTGAGTAACATTTACAGCGGTGTCTTCCGGCAAGAATTGGCTCTAACGACAGCCACCAACACCTATCAGCAAAAAAAGGGACTAGCGGAAGCAGTTGATGAACTTCGGGCACGTTATGGCACCAATGCGGTCATGCGCGGGCCTGAACTTTGGCTGAAAAGGAGGGAAGGCAAACCGCGAAACGATTTGGACCGCGCCGCTGACCGTCGCACTACTACATCGGTGGCAGCAGTTCGCAAACCCGCCCCTGTTTTCCATCCACTGAATTGTAAGAGCTATTACTCGTTTGGTGACTCGCTCTTGTCGCCCGAGGAGATCGTCCGGCTGGCAGTTGAGACTGGCGCCAAGGCGGTGGCAATAACAGATCCCAACCTGCATGGAGCAATTCCCTTTTACCAGGCTGCGGTCGCTGCAGGAATCAAATCGATTCTCGGGGCTGAATTAGTCGTGAGCGGTGTCCAGCATTTGGCCTATGTCGAAAATGCCGACGGCTACCGCAACCTGTGCTTTCTGCTCTCGCAACCCAAACTCACCGCAACTGTACTATCCGAATATCGTGCCGGATTGCGGCTGTTGCCTAACACCACTTTTCCAGCCATTCGGTATCGAATTCCTAAGGAGAAGCTGGGCTATCAAATCGTACAGAGCATCCGCACAAGAACTCTCCTGGCCGAGCCGCATCCAGAAAAGCGTGGTGGTTCCTTTCATTTCCCGATCAAAAGCGAATGGCCGACAGACACCAGAGCCATGGAACAGTTAATCGAAGCCTGCGATTTCCGTTTCGAGATCGGTAAGCTGCGTTTTCCCGCATATCGACCAGACGATGGCAGTACACCGCACCAGATGCTTCGCAGGCTTGCCACGGAAGGCCTGCAGCGTCGGTATGGACAACGCCAAGACAAGCATGCTCGTCAATTAGAGGAGGAGTTGACCATCATCGCCGAGGTTGGTTATGAGGAGTATTTCCTGACCGTCTGGGATCTGCTCCAGGAATGTAAGCGGGCACGCATCGAATGGATCACTAGAGGAAGCGCAGCGGATTCGCTCGTCTGCTATTGTCTGGGAATCAGCGGCGTTTGCCCGGTCCGATTCGATCTCTACTTTCGGCGTTTTCTTAATCGCGACCGGATGGCCCTTAACAAGCTTCCGGACATTGACCTCGATTTTCCTCACGATCGGAAAGACGACGTCGTTGATCTGATCTTTCGTCGTTTCGGAACCACATACGCCTCAGTGGTGGGTGGTTTTTCAACTTTTCAGGCCCGATCTGCTTTGGCAGAAATCGGCAAGGTATTAGGACTTTCGGATTTTCAGGTCCGTCGTTTGACGGAACAAATACCAAACGTTAACGCCAGCTATATAGCCCAGGCCGTCGCTGACTGCGTGGAAAGCCAAGGCGATGATTTTGCTCAAGAGCCTGTAAAGACGGCGGTGACTCTGGCCGCAATGCTAGATGGCTTCCCCCGGTATCCGAAGATGCACCCGTGCGGGATGGTTCTTTCATGTGACGCTATCCGTGAGCACAGTCCTACCTTCACAAGCGCGAAAGGTTACCCGACCACCCATTTCGACATGGATAGTGTTGAAGCGGTCGGCTTGGTCAAACTCGACATTCTCGCCCAAGGCGGCCTGGCTGTTATGCGCGACACCAAGGCAATGTTGGCCGAGCGAGGCATCGCAGTTGATCTGGAAACCTTGGAGCCTTGGGAAGATCCCGCGGTCTGGGACATGATTGCCACGGGCAACGCTAGGGGCGTTCATCACATTGAATCGCCAGCCATGATTACGCTGGAAAAGATGTGCAACGTCCAGGACATCGACGTGCTGATTGCGATTGTTTCAGTAATTCGGCCAGGGGCGGCGAATATGAACCGCAAGAGTGACTTTGCTCTGCGTGCCCAAGGGCTTCAGGAAATTGATTACACTCACCCCTCACTCGAGAAGGTGTTGAAGTCGACTTTTGGTGTTGTGGCCTATGAGGAGCATATCCTTCAAATCTGCGAAGCGTTTGCCGACATGCCAGCAGGTAGGGCGGACATGCTGCGTCGTGCGCTTGTGAAGGAAAAGGTGACCGAGATCGAAAAGATGCGTCTCGAGTTTTGGAAATACGCTGTTCGTAAAGAGCGCACACAACTGGAAATCGAGGCGGTTTGGGGATTGCTGTACGGATTCCACGGATATGCCTTTTGCAGGGCACATAGTACCGCTTATGGAGTGGAGGCATACCAAGCGGCCTGGTTGAAACGCTATCATCCTGCGGAATTTCTCAGCGCGGTGCTCACCAATGAAAAGGGCTTCTACCATCCGCTCGCTTACACCTTGGAAGTGCGTCGGTTGGGGGTCGGCTTTCTTTCCCCGGATGTGAATGCCTCACGCCGCTACTTCTATCCCGAATACCGAGACGGCCAGGCGTTCCTCCGCGTGCCCCTTTGGAAGGTAAAAGAACTCGCAGATGACACAGAGGAACGCATCGAAAAGGAGCTACAAAGGTGTCCCTTCGTGTCCCTGGCCGATTTTTATCAGCGGGTGGTTCCGACCAAAGTCGAGGGACAAAATCTCATTAGGGCAGGCGCGTTCGATAGTTTCGGCCTGCCCCGTACCACTCAATTTTGGCATCTGCAACAATTGGCAGATTGGCCCCATGACGGTGGACAGGGAATGCTTTTTACTTCGGCGGATCGTCCGCTTCAAGTGCCGACAGCACCATTGACAGAACCGACGCTTCTGGATTACCTGAAAGATGAGCACGAACTATTCGGATTCACGGTGAGCGGCCATCCTCTCGATCTCTTTCCCTCGATTGCATGGGACAGATATTGCCGAATAGCCGATCTCGATAAACACTTTGGTGAGCGAGTCACAATCTGTGGCCTGACTTTCGCTGATCGTGTTGCCCACCAGGAGGACGGCCAACCCATGAAATTTGTTTCCCTCTGCGATTATACCGGGTTTGTGGAGACCGAGCTTTTCGCGGCGGTCTACAAGTTCTTTGGTATGGAGACGATCAAATCTCCTGTTATAGCGCTGGAAGGATTCGTTGAGCCGTTTGCAAATCGTAGGGGTTATACTTTGCGTGTTCTTAAGGTATCAGTTCCACTAGGCTGAAGTCTCTTTCCCTAACAGGATTCTCTCTCCGATAATAAGCAAATAAAAATCTCGGCACACGGTTTTCAACTGAATACAGCTTATGGCGCACAAATTGTCGGGGAAAGAGCATCGCCGGATTGAGCGATGGGCGAAGAAAGGTGAACTCAACCATCTCTTTTCATTTTTTGCCGATCAGAGACAAACGCTCAATGTCGACAAACCTCTGTTGATTGGAAGTCAAGGAGAGGAAGATGTGTTCGTTCAAGGATTCGTACCTATCCGCAAGATACTTCAAAAGTTTCACTACTTAGACTCTACTTATAATCGTAATACAACATTTCGACGAGTTTATGGAACCCAAAAGAGGAGTGACGAAGAACGCTCGAGACTTGCTCCATCTATCGAGGGAGCAATTCATCGACATTTCATTACATCGTTTCCTCGTCTATGTTTCCTAGAAAAGGTAACTCCGTGTTCAGGACGAATTATCCATGCGCACGCGATACAAGAAGCTCAGTTACGTGTTTACGCCAAAGACGGTAAGGTATATTTCCCCAACCCTAGAGCTGAGCGAAGTGAAGGATTGACCGACTTTAAACTTTTGGGCGTGAATAGGGCGACAACCTTTACCGGATTTTGTACCGGCCACGATAATTCAATATTTAGACCAATTGAAACGGTCCCGTTCATTGGAAATCCTGAACAAGTGTTTCTCTACCATTATCGCGCTTTGTGCAAAGACTACTATGTACGTTTGGTTTC
>Ga0207058_1048_pt1 | contig 18800 bp, 16 predicted proteins | sample Alteio_BWMinCont_34_FD_153271 | JGI IMG/M metagenome (GOLD analysis project Ga0207058, IMG submission 153271) | Enriched cells from forest soil in Barre Woods Harvard Forest LTER site, Petersham, Massachusetts, United States -... | ecosystem: Environmental > Terrestrial > Soil > Temperate forest >...
CTCGGAGATTGCCGAGGAACGTGATGCTTCCAATACCGTAACGAAGCGGTTCTTCCCCCAAGGTGAACAGCAATCTGGTACGAATTATTACTACACAACCGACCACCTTGGTTCCGTCAGGGAAATGCTCAACAGTTCAGGCTCTATCGTGGCCAGATATGCCTACGATGACTACGGCAACACAACTCTGGTTGCGGGGAGTGACTTAGCGTCTTTCGGGTATGCGGGAATGCAGAAAGACCCGGTCAGTGGGCTCTACATGACTCTGTATCGCATCTACGATGCAATAGTGGGCTTGTGGCGCAGTCGTGATCCGATTGGCGAAAACGGTGGAGTCAACTTGTATAGCTACGTCGGCAATAGCCCAACCAATGCCTACGACCCGCTGGGACTTCGACTCATTTTCGTAATCATTTGGAATAGCCCCGGCTATAACGGCAGCGTTGGACACGTCATGGCAACTGAACTTAATGGAAACGTGATCCTCAGCCAGTTTCCTGCAAACGGCGATCCTTACGGTACAAACATTGTCAAAACCGTTGACCAGTCGAGAGCGTATGACAAACGTGATCCAGATCGGGTTTTTGTTGTAAACGTTCCTGATGACAAGGCATTTGATGATGCAGCGGCGAATAGAAGAAGCAGGGCTAATTGGTTTGCAATTCCGCTGACTAGTCAGCAAACGAACTGTGTGCGTTCTGTGACTGATGCATTGCAAGCTGGCGGTGTTCCAGTTAAGGGCGATATTCCTTATGTCTGGCCCGGAGGATTAACGAATAAACTCATCGACCTGGAACAAACACACAAGCCTTCTGATCCATGGAGCGTCACTCCGAGTACGTGGTCAGCCGTTCCTCACAAATAGCCATGAGATACATCCCGTACGTTCTTGTCGCACTCCACGCTCTTTTAGCCATTTTAGCATTTGGAGTCGCCGCGTTAAATCCCAATACGGAGCACATGGCTCTGTTACTCCTGCTTCTTGTCGCGGATTTGCCGTGGTCGTTAGCATTTGAATTTGGCTCAGCGGCAATAGCAGGATCGCCCGATTCCTCTCTCCGGTTGTGGATCAATTTTGCTCTTTATCTATCACTGGGGACGCTTTGGTATTATTGGATAGGCAGGGGAGTTGTCTGGGTGCTCAGAAAATTTTCCAAGTGATCGCATACTACTACACATGGGATCAACTAAAGAGCTAGTGAACTCCACAAGCCAACCATAGCACCCAAGTTGCCAAAAAATAAATAAACGCTGAAATGGCTTCTCGGCTACGAACGCTTCCCCAGTGAAGTTAAGCTCACCTACATCCAACTAAACAACCAAACGCCTTGCCCACCTCGTGGCGCTGTCCCGGTTAACCAGGGATGTTGTGGGAGACTCTTTCACTCTCAACACCCGGATCGAACGTCGGTCATGGCTGCGACCTTCCCAGCTATGTCGGAGCCAAGTTAACTTCGGCGAAAGGCATCTTACAGTTTTTTTGATAGCACGGGATTCATGAATTTTTTGAAAAACGACTTGGCCTGCGGAATGATCGGAACATAATTCAATCTGTATGAAAAAGGTGCTTTGGGGACTCGGAATCGTGGCCGTAATTGGGAGTCTGATCGCGTTAGCCAGGATCAAGCATGGAATGGTCTCGCACTCAAGTTCCCCGACAGCGACGATCAAGGCCCCTCGGCCAGTTGCCCCGCCGATACCGCCATCCACTGTGGTGACCCAAAGCGAATGGCAGCAGGTGAGTTCCGCAAGGGAAGGCGCGCTGCAATCCAATTCTGATTTGGCGCTTGAGCGCAAACAGGTCCTCGACGCGCTGGAGGCTCAAAAGGCCCAATTCGACGCAGCCATGATCAAAGCCGATCCCAAAGTGGCACCGATCGTCGCCAAGCTGAATCAACTTCACGGGAGCAACGGGGCACCAGCCGCTTCAGCGCAATCTCCCAAAACGGGTTCTCCGCCCACCGCTGCCAACGCGATTAACTTCACCCCGAGTGAATGGCAGGAGTTGAGTGCGGCGCGCAATGCAGCGCTTCAGGCCAATCCCGACCTGGTCGCCGATAACAAGAAGTTGATGGATCGGATGAGCGCTATCCAAACCGAACTCGATGCCGCCGTGCTCAAGAACGATCCCTCCCTCGCTCCGACCATGGCCAAGATTGAGGCGCAACGGACTCGTTCAGAAATCGCTGCCAGTTCGCAGTCCTCTCCACCCGCGAAATAACTCCGTTCATATCCCGCTTTGATCTCTCGACAACCTCGGCAACAAAACTTGGGATCTTTGGATCGCAAGTTCTGCCCCTGCTAGGCGAGTTAGAAGCGCGACTGTATCAGCTCTGAAAAATTGTCCTGAGCACGCGTATCACTTGACACTCGATGGCGCGGGTGTCGCTCCGGGAGGCTTGTGGTTGCCCTCAAACTTGGCAATGAGCGGTGAAACGCTCGGGTCGGCCTTGACGATGGCGGCGTCGAGCTTGGTCTCAAAGGCGCGCATCTCTTCCCCTATCGCCTTGGAATTGGCGACCAGATCCGGATTGGCTTGCAGCGCCCCGGCCCGTGCGGTGCGAACCTGCTGCCACTCATCCGGGGTCAAAGCGACGGGAGGTGTGCTGGCGGTCGCGGGCTTGGCGGTGGCACCGGAATTAGCCGCAAGGGGCGAGCTATTTTTCTGGCGAAGGATGACCAGCTTGGCGACGGCGGACTTAGCATCAGGATTGGCCTTGATCATGGCGGCATCGAGCTTCGCTTGCTGGGCATCCATCTTTTTGAGGATCTGTTTGTACTCCTCAGCAAGATCGGGATTGGCCGTGAGCGCAGCCTGTCGCGCCCGAAGAAATTCCGGCCATTCATTTGCCGCCATCAAGGGCGGTGGCGGATGAATGGGTGGCACCGGATTCGGATGACTGGCTGTCGTGGCGCTCGCTTGAGGGGAGCCCTTTATGGCGGTGGCAGGCGTTTCCTTTTTATGAGAGCCGTACCATTCCCCGCCGAACCAGATTGCAATCGCAAGGACACCGAAAGCCACTATCTGAAGAAGATTCTTTTTCATATATATTCCTCAACTAAAAGAACTGTTTTCGCGAGGCAATCTTCCCCCATGGAGTTATTAAGACAAGGTTGTTTTATGGCTAATCTTCGATAAATGATCAAAGCATCAAGAGAAGTCTGCAAGCATAACTGGATACAGACGCACCGACAGCCAAACGATATCGATCTTGAAGTATTGATGCAATGAGCCGGATTTGGAGCCAAGCTCAGCATGGATGATTGATGGTCGATTTGATCCGCGCTCTCAGGCGCTATTCAGGATGGCTCTTGGCGTGCTCATCCTGGCCCAGGCGATGCTTCTTTTCCGGGATTTTGCGGCCTTTTATCAACCCGATGGAGTGCTTCCACCCGGGTTTCTCCGGAGGAAAAATCGAGCAGGCGTCTCTTTAACGCCGCCCGCAGGTAGATTAATAAGTGTTGCAAGGCACCGTATGGTGGACAATCCGAGATAATATCCGTGATTCCTGCCCGGAGACGGCTAAGTTAGGGGGATGTCGGGCATGACGCTCAAGAATCTGGCTATGGAATCGCGTCTCGGCGACGGGGCTCTCATCGCTGAAACCATCGAAGCCAGCCTGGCCCAACAGACGTCGCCCATTGGTGCGCTGCTGGAAAAGCAATTAGTGACCGAGCAGGATTTTCTACGGCAAGTTTGCACGCAGTTCGGTTTGCCCTGGTGGGACGCCGCGCTGCCCCCGATGGATGACAAATTGCGGGCTCAGGTTCCCGCACGGCTCGCATTGCGGTACCAAGTTTATCCGGTGCGGCTGAACGAGCACGGTCTCTACATGTTGACTTACGATCCATTCAACCTTACGGCGCGACAGGTGATCGCCCATGAAATAAACGAACCGATCACGTGGAGTGTCGCGACACGCCGGAGCATTTTGGCCGCACTACGTTCCGGCTATGGCGTCGGCGCGGAGACGTTCGATGCGATCCTTGAAGGGCGCGATGTCGATGACGCGACCTTCGATTTGAAGCAGGAGGTCAATGTTCTTGATGAGCAAGACCCTGAAGCGACCGTGGTCAGTTTTGTGAATCAAATCATGCGAGAAGCTCTCGATGAGCGTGCCACCGATATTCACGTCGAGCCGCTGGAAAACGACCTGCGCATCCGTTATCGGATCGATGGTGTGCTCCACGAAGTTCCCGTTCCTCCAAGGATCAAGATGCTGCAGGCGAGCGTTGTCTCCCGCATCAAGATCATGGCGCATCTCGACATTGCCGAGCGACGGATGCCTCAGGACGGACGTATCAATCTTGAAATGGAGGGGCAACCGATCGATGTGCGCGTCGCGACGATTCCAACCGTCAGCGGCGAGAGCATTAGCCTGCGACTGCTCGCCCGCAATCGGTTCGATTTTTCGCTGCTGGGCCTGACGTCCGATGCCGAGAAAAAAATCCGCGACCTGATTGCGCAGCCCAACGGAATCATCCTGCTGACCGGTCCGACCGGCTGTGGCAAGAGTACGTCGCTCTACACCTTTCTCTCCATGCTTAACACGATGGAGCGACGAATCGTGACCGTAGAAGATCCGGTTGAACACAAGCTCTCGGGTGTGATGCAAATCGCGATCAAGCCGGAAATCGATCTCACCTTTGCCCTTGCCTTGCGAAGCATTTTGCGCGGCGATCCCAACGTCATTATGATCGGAGAGATGCGCGATTTCGAGACGGCGGAGATCGCCATCCGCGCGGCGCTCACCGGTCACTTGGTCTTCAGCACGCTCCACACCAACGACGCCATCGGCGGCATCACCCGTCTTATCGACATGGGCGTGCAACCATTTCTGGTCTCCTCGTCGGTGCGCGCCTTCCTGGCCCAACGATTGGTCCGCGTGCTCTGTCCCACTTGCAAGCAGCCAGCGGAACATCCACGCTCCTTTCTGGAGCAAATTGGATTTCCTGTGGCTCATGCGGACAAAATCCAGCAAGCCAAAGGCTGTGAAAGATGCCGTCACACGGGGTATCAGGGACGAGCTGCTTTGTTTGAAATTTGCATGGTAACGCCCGCGTTACAGGACATGATCGCGCAGGGCAAGTCGGGCGAGGCTCTTCGCACGAAAGCTTTGCAGGAAGGCATGGTGCCGCTACGCCAGGACGGATGGAACCGTGTCATCGGGGGAGCGACCACGGTGGAGGAAGTCGTGCGGGTCACGGCGGCCGATGTCGATGTGCTCGACGAATAATTTATGGCCGTCTTTGCCTATCAGGGAACAGGAGAGCGCGGAGAACGTCGGACTGGGGAGTTGGAAGCGTCCAGTCGTTCCGAGGCCTTGCGTCGTCTCGCCTTGGATCGTATCCAGCCCATCACGCTGGTGGCCAAGGCCGACGAAGTATCCGTGGGTAAAAAGTCGCCTAAGACTCCAGCCGAGGCGGCGATCAAATTGCGTCGCTCCACGGTATCCGGAAACATTCGTCTCTCCAGCTCGCAGATCATTCTTTTCACGGATGAACTGGCCGACTTCCTCCACTCCGGTCTGCAACTCGAACCGGCGTTGCAACTGATGGAAAACCGGGAGGAGCGTTCTCCCGTCAAAAATGTCGCCGCCTATTTGAGGGAAAAAGTGCGCGACGGGACCAGCTTTTCCGAGGCGCTGAAAATGGCGTCACCTGATTTCGGCGAGCTATACTGCAACCTCGTCGCGGCGGGTGAGGTGAGCGGCGCGTTATCACCACTGCTACGGCGGCAGGCGCTCCATCTGGTTGCGATGCAGGACCTGCGCAGTCGCGTAAAGCTGGCGCTGATCTATCCAGCTGCGCTGGTTTTGGCTGGCACTGGAGCGATGATCGTTTTCATGACGGTGCTGGTTCCGCAGATGACCAAGCTGTTCTCCAAGACCGGAAGCGAAATGCCGTTGCCCACGCGCATCCTGGTGTATCTCGGTAAACTTTTCCACGACTACGGACTGCCTGTGGCTGTTGTCCTCGCGCTCGGTGTCACCGCCTTTGTCTCCTATGTCCGTCAACCCGTTGGTCGCCGTTGGTGGGACGAGGCCAAGCTCAAAATCCCGCTGCTCGGGCCGCTTTTGGCCGCTTCCTTTTACGCACAGTTTTGTCAGACCATGGCCAATCTGCTGCAAAATGGGCTGCCTCTTTTGAACGCCCTCAAGCTGATGAGTCGGGCGACGGGCAACGTGTTTTATCATAACCTTGTCTTGCGCGTCACTGACCTCGTGGGTGAGGGGGCTTCGCTGACTCGTGCCATGAAATCGGTGGGCCATTTTCCTCCCAATCTACGGGACTTGGTCAAGGTCGGCGAACAGACCGGCGACCTCGGTTCAACCATGGAAAAAGTGGGACAGCGCTACGAAAAGGTCATCCAACAGCGCGTCGATCGCATCATGTCGGTCGTGCCGTTGATCATCATTGCGGCGCTCGGTCTCATGGTCTTGCTGATCGCCTGGTCGATGATGTCGGGTATTTTCCAGGCCATGCACGGATTGCAAGGGCGTCATTAGATCAGAAATGCTAAAGATCGTGGTTTCAATTCGATTTGGCCAAGCTACAAAAGGACTCACATCGTCATGCAACCTACAGCCTCTTCTTTTATGGCGGTGATCCCTTCTTATGTCAGGCCTTTGACATGGTGCGCGGTCCTGTTGGCTTTATTTATAGGCACACTGCTCCAGGCATCGGATTTGCCACCGGCATTTATCATCAGTCTTCCTTTTCAGGCCAACGAGGCCACGCCGGTCTGGTTGGGGCATCCTGAAACGCCACAAACGACGTTTGCCACTCTTAATCTACCGATACAGGCTCCCGATCCCACCGCATCGCTTCTCGTCACGGTTTTCTTTCAGGAAAAGGAGGGCGGATTTCTCCGAATCACATGGCAGGGGGCGCAGGCGGCGCAACTTCTTTCCGATAATTTCTACGAAGGCATCGGGATGAACAATCAGCGCAGTCTCCTTATCTCCCCGGAAACTCTGGCAGGCGGTGGAGTGCTGAATTTTCAATGCGGTGACACAGCTCTGGGTATTCAGCGGATCAAACTGGAGTGGCTCGAGGCGAAAAATGATCTAGGGTCAGCTCAAGTGCATGATGTCCTGGTCACGCCTGAAACAGGGCCGACCCAACCGGCGCAGAATCTCAACGGTCAACCCAAGCCGTCCGATCCGGCGGCATGGAAAGATCAGGTCGTCACCGTTCCGATCACCGAATTACCGCAGAGGATTGAACAGGGAGTCGAGTTCAGCGTACAACTGGACAACGTTCCGAGTTCGGGGCGATTGGTGCTCAAGGAAGCGGGGTTGTCTCTCAGCAAACATTTGATCGTCTGGATCAATCAGAAAAATGTGGGAACGGTTACGCCTGTTGTGCCTGATCTGTCTGATGCGGGTTACTTGACTGACGACGTGGATACCTACGTTGGCTGGCGGGAAGGATCGTTCTATGTACCGGTAACTTTCCTCAAGGTGGGCGCCAATACGGTGCAATTTTCCAGCGAAGATAATGTGCCCCCCACTCAAACAGCAGCCAGCGACCTCGCGACAACTCCGCCTCTTGCCGTCAAAAATGTCGCCTTTCAACTCAACTATCTGACTCCGCCGCTCCAGGACAATGGAGTCGCTCCTTCATCCCAGACCAACGCAGCGCCTGCCGATACAGCCCTTCCAACGGGGCCGGTCGAAGCGTCACCATCTCCTTCAACCCCGACTGAAATTCCCGCCCCGTGAATCTTACCCTCCTTTCCCGCAGACAATTCAAATCCTCCAGCAGCGGTTTCACGCTGATGGAAATGTTGATCGTTTTGAGCATCATCGCGCTTTTGATGGGAATGGTGATCTATCATTTGACCGGCATCAACGAGACCGCCCAAAAGCAAAAGGTGCAAAGCGATCTGCTCGGTTTCAAGGAAATGCTGGCGGCCTACCAGTTGGAAAGCGGCACGCTTCCAACGACGGAGCAGGGATTGAAAGTCCTCTGGATCAAGCCGACCATCGAGCCTATTCCGCAGCACTGGCGAGCCATGTTGGAAAGTGAAACGCTTGACCCATGGGGACATGCCTATCAATTTCGCAATCCCGGTAAACATAATCCCGACAGGTACGACGTCTTTTCCATGGGACCGGACGGATTGCCCGATACCGGCGATGACATTGGAAATTGGCCGGATACATCCACGAATTAAGAGGCTGCTATGAGACGATGCGCCCCTCTTGTTTATGGCGCTCCCGGATTGCATGGAGTCAAGGGGACCTTGTTTTCGAGGCGCGCATACGCCTCCCGGCGTGCTTTTACGCTGCTGGAAATGTGCACCGTCCTTCTGATCATCATGATTTTGTTGGGCACTACCATGCCGTCCATCCAGTCGGCCTTTGTCGAGCAGGCGGTGCGCAACGATTCTCGGCAACTCGCGCTTATGGTGAGGACCGCCATGTTGCAAAGTGGCGAACAGCATCGGGCATACGTCATCGATCTCACGTCCACGACGATGGACCTGCATCCCGTCGCCGGACCGCCGAAGGACGCAGACTCATCCGCACCCACGAACGATCAGGATCCATCCGCGCAAAATACCGGGCCGGAAGTTGTGGAAATTGCCAGTGATCTCGACCGGTCGAACAAGTTGGTTGTTCCAGATCCCAAAAAGATCGACGGCTGGATTGCCATGCCCAAGACATCATGGCTTTTCAAGCCCGGCGATCTCTGTCCGGCGACTCGCGTGCGCTTGGTGCGGGGCCAGTCCTGGCTGGAATTGAATTTTAACGCACTGACCGGAAACGTGGAAAATGAAGCCACCTATTTTCCATGAAACCCCCATTCCATTTTCCTCATCGGCAAAAACAACAGGGCATGGTGTTGCTTGAACTGGTCGCTGCCCTGACGATTTTCACCCTCGTCGCATTTTCAATGGTGATGGTGCTCAACGCCGCGTTTGATGCGGCGAAGGAGCGTAACGAAATCGATGCGGCGACGCGAGGCTTGGAGAACCAGATCGCGTTGCTTCATGCCTCCCGGCTTGTTCCTCTGGACCAGGATTTGCCGGATGATGGCTCCGGTATTGGCTATCATGTCGTCATTGCGCCCGAGCAATTTCAGGACCAAAAAAAACAGCCCGTGACGGGAATATACCGCGCCACCATCACGGCGAAATGGAAGTCAAACGGCCACGAGGAGGACCGCGATGTCTCTGAACTGCTCTACCAGCCATGAAAACGTTCTCGCTTCATTCTGCACGTCGGGCCGCTGGCTTTACGCTTTTGGAGATGGTGATCACGATGGCCATTTTTCTTCTTCTCGCCGGGGCCGTTTTCGGAGTCATCACCGGTGTGCTGCAAAGTACATCGAGCCTGCATGAGAACCAGGGCCGCCGCGATCAGATTGCCGCGCTGAACGCTTTCTTGAAAAAGAAACTGGGAGACTTGCCAGTCACAAGCAGTCTCATTTCCTATCGGCGTGGTGAGGGGGAGGGATTGGTACAAAACGGCATCGTCTTTGGTAAGGTGGAAAATGTCACCGCGATAGACGCAAAGCTGCAGCCCAACGGTTATTATACGTTGCGACTTGGCTTTGCCGGAGGGACCCTTTCTTCGGCCGGTGCCAACAATTTCCCTATTCCGGATGACGATACCACGTCCCCGTTCAAGTGGACGCCGCTCATCCACGATGTGAAAACCCTCCACTGGAAATTCCAGGACAAGGATACGTCTCAGTGGGTGGAGCAGTGGGGCCAAACCAACAACAAGCCCGGCATCGTGGAATTTTCCATGAAAATCGCCGGTGATTTGCAGCCCGTCACCATGGATTTTTGGCTCCCGCCTCTCACCCAGGCGTCTGTTACTTTACCTGTACGAGCTCCTGCGTCTGCACCTCCATCCGTCACCACCCATGCGCCTTGATCGACAACGCTTGCGGCGAGGTTCGGCGCTCATCCTGGTGCTTTGGTGCTTGATCCTTTTGGGCATGGCGGTCTTTGGAGTAGTTGACATGGTAGAGCTTTCGGTCGATTCCACCGCGCATCATGAAACGTTGATGGAGGCGTGCGCTCTGGCCTCAAGCGGAGTAGCTTTTGGGTGCAATCCACAATTGCTAAAGGATGATCCACTGCTTTCGCAAAAGACAGGGCCTGGACGTCAATTCAAAGTCATGATCCAGAGCGAGGGATCGCGGCTGAATCTCAATTACATCCTGCTCAGTAACCACCGGGAGATTCTTGTCAACCTCTTCACCCAGTGGGGGCTTTCCATCGCCGATGCGGACCATGTCGCCGACTGTCTCTTCGACTGGGTTACTCCCGGTGATCTACCCAGTCTCAACGGCGCCAAGGCGGCTGATTACGCCAAAGCCGACCTTCCGCAGCGCCCCACCGGACAGCCCTTTACTTCTTTCGATGAAGTTGAACAAGTCATCGGGATGGACTTGGTGGAAAAAGCCAGATCGAATTGGCAGGACAGCTTTACACTCTGGAGCAGTGGGCCGTTAAACGTCAGCGAGGCTCCGGCAGACCTGATCGCCGCTGTTTTTAGTTTGGATCCCAAGCGGGTCTTTTTTTTCACGGAAGCACGCAATGGCCAGGACGGTCTGGCGGGAACGGCGGATGACGTGAAGGTGCCTGATTTGAGAACATTTCAGGGTGATTTAGGTATCGACGACATCCTGATGACGTCGTTGGGCAATCAGGTTTCTTTGGATGATCCTATCCGGCGTGTGGAAAGTATTGGCCAAGCGGACGGTGCGCAGGTCATGATTTCGGTTGTTACGCGACTCAACACTTCTCCGATGCAGTATTTGTTATGGTACGAACAGTAAAAGCCAAAACAACGCGTTCGCTGAATAAAGGCGAGCGAGCGGTTCTGCTGCCCGGTTCTACCGGCGCGGCGCCTTGGGAGGTCTGGGTCTTTGGCATTCAAGGGACGTGGAACGCGCAAACCTGTGCGACTCCCCTCGATAATCGGTTGCGTAAAAACACGACTCTGGCGCTTCCCGTCTCCCAAGTGTTTTCCGTCCCGCTATGGCTCAACGAAACTGACGAAAAACAATTTGTCGGGATGATTACCTTGCAGTTGGAGTTGCGTGGCTTGCAGCCTCGGGGCAATGGAGCCGCAGTTTTTGACTGGACAATGGTTACCAGGGAAGGGGCCCGCACACTGGTCGTGGTTGGGGTATTACCGGCGTCACTGGCTCCTGAAATTCAGGCTGAAGCTTACGAAACCTTTGATCTCTCCGCGCGATACCTGTCCTTTCCGGAAAACTCATTGATCCTCTGGTTGGAACAAGATCATTTGGTGGCGGCTTTTACTCGCGGGCCCAATCTCGTCTACTGCCAGGCGCTGACGGAAGGGCGGATTACCCCACGAGTTGTGCAAGATTTGAACTGCATGAAAGCCACGCTCGCCATGCAGGACATTTTACTTACTTTGCAACAGGCGGTGTTATGGGTGGAAGCCACTTCCACGGAAATCTCCATTCTTCAAGCCGCCTTTCCGCTTCCTGTCAAACAGGCGGAGCGCCCTCCGCCAAAAATTCCTTCACGGGCTTGGAAACTGATCCCTTCCACAGTGGGAGTGGCGAAGCGAACTCGCGAAATCCGACGTTGGCAGGGCAGGGGACTCTTGATTGCCATTGTCGTTTATCTGCTTGTAGTCATTGGGCTGGCATCGCGTTTTCTCCTGACCTCGCTCAAAGTCGATGAATTGCGCAAATGGCAATCTTCGCATTCCCAGACCCTTGCTTTGGTTCGCGAAACACGAACGGCTTGGAAGGAATTGGGGCCCGTGGTAGACGAGAATCATTATCCGTTGGAACTGCTTCTCCATGCCTCCGAGGCAATTCCTTCTGATCAGCTTCATTTGACTTTATTCGAGGCCAGTGACGGCCACTTGCTGATCAAGGGCGAAGCGAAAAATGCCGCCGCCGCGTTCGATTTTTTGGACAAGCTTAAAAGCGATCCTCATTTTGCCGGTTACACCTGGGACATGGGGCAACCTCACCTCCTGCCCAACGACTTGGCCCAACTTCAAATCGAAGGAACTCTTGCGACCGCGAACTAAAAGCGAAAAAGTACTCCTTGCGATCCTGATTGGAATCATCTTCGTGGGCGGAAACTTTTATGGCTATCAATGGCTCGCCAGTAAGCAAGCTAGCTTGGACCTTACGCGCGCTCAGTTGCGAGCGGATCAGGCCGAGGCTGAAGTTGATTTGCAAAAAGCCGATGTCTGGGCCAAACGCAAAGCGTGGATTCAGGCACAAGAGCCAGTCTTGGGTGAGGAAGGCGATACGAAGGCGAAGGTCTTGGAATATGTGCTGAAAGGGGCACGGGACCATCATCTGGAGATTCTGGAACAGACTCTGAATGACTCGCAGCCAGGTGTCGCTGGAACCAGGATCAACGTATCGATTAAAATAAAGGGAGGAATGGAAGGGCTCTGTCAGTGGTTAAGCGAACTTCAGAAACCTGAGCGCTTCTACGCCATCTCCCTCCTCTCTCTCAAGGCAGACCAGGACCAGAAATCGATGGTCGCGACGCTGCAATTGTTCCGCTATTTTAAGGGAGGATCCTGATATGGTTCCGCGTTTTTATTTTCCACTCACAGTCGGTTTTCTGGTTCTCTTTAACAGCGTGGTTTGGGCCGATGAACCGACTCTTCCCGGTACGGGTTGGCCCGCGTCGCGGTACGAGGCCTTGTGGACCAAGTCTCCATTTGCAGTGGCGACCCCGGAGACCGGGCCGGATTCTCCTGACTATTCCCTTTGGGGAATCGCCCAAATTGACGGCATTTCCTACGCCAGCGTGACGAACAAGCAAAACAGTGAACATTATCTTCTGGCCACCGATAAGCCCGATCACGGTTTGACGCTTGTTTCCATCAAACGCGGAGCCGACACATCCGGTACAGTGGCCGTCGTTCAGAAAGATGGTCAGTTGATCACTCTCAAATTAGAACAGGCTCCCCCTCCTATGGCCGGGGCAAATGCCTCGTCCGGCATGCCGCTGCCGAATTCACCTCCACAGCCCGGTAATCCCAACCCAGCGAACCTGATGGCTGGCGGTGGCAATAATTTTGGTCGCCCCCCGGGAGCAGGGCCTCCGCCTGTGTCGAGGCGTTTTCCCATGGTACATGCGCCTCCTCCTATCCACCCAATGCCTCCGCAGCCACCCCCGCCCACACAATAGCCGTGAAGAAAAACGAGGACGGTTATTGGTTGAAATGAGGAGTCATTGGCGTGGGCCCATGTCAGGGCTTCGGTGCGCGACTCTATACCAGAACCTTCAAAAGTGCTGACAGGAAGTCTTTCTTATCGGGAGAAACATGTCATGATGATCACCCGCCCGATAACCATGGTCTTACCATCTTCATCCTGGAGAGGAGTTTTTCTCTTTGCGCTCCTGTTCACCTTTAACCTGAACTGCGGACCTCTGGTTTGTGCCCAGGATGTTGCGCCTGCCAGCACGGGCTTCTCCAATTACGATAATGCTCCAGTCAGTACGATCCTGGATATTTACGAGCGCCTTTCTAAAAAACACCTTATTCGCGATGCGGGCCTGCTTGGCGGAGTCCCCAACGTCAGCATCAATGGCAGCAATCTCAGTGATGATGAAATGTTGAAGCTCATTGAGGCGACTCTTTTGCTTAACGGCGTGGCCATTGTTCCCGTCGATGATCAGACGGTGAAGATTATCGCGATGAATCAGAACAACAGAAATCCGCGCAGTGAAGGAGTTAAGATTTATGCCAACGCCGCCGACCTGCCGAAGGACGAAGAAGTTGTCAGTTATTACATGCCCCTCAACTATATCAGTGCGACGGAAGCGCAGAGTATTTTTCAGCAAAGTGTTCCCCCGCACGCCTACGGTGCCTATGTGCCGGCGCCCTCTGCCCAAGCTGTCATTGTGACAGAAAACACGGGGGTGATCAGGCAATTGGTCGCCCTCAGGGAGCTCATCGATGTGCCACCGGCGGGCGTGGTCACCGAGTTCATTCAACTCAATCGTGCCGATGCCGAAAAGGTGGCCGATTTGCTCGGCAAAATGCTGGCTCCTCCGATAGCTGCGCCGGGAGCCGCCCCAGCCGCCGGAGGAGGCGCCAGTGTCCCCCCTACACTCGGCAATCAGATGCCGCTGCTCAACGAGCACAATCTTATTTCGGGCACCGCTCAAATCGTGGCTGATACCCGCTCCAATCGATTGCTCATAGTCACGCGTCCCGTCAATATGCCTTTCTTGAGGCAGATCATCGCCCAATTGGACCAACCGGACATCTACATGGTGCCTCAGCGTCGGCCTCTTAAATACGTTCTGGCCCAGGACATACTTCCCGCTCTTGAGGCTGCGCTGGCCCAGGGCAAGGAGGAGGAAAAGCAAATCGGGAAAGATCAGGCGAATCCCAACAGTTCCAACAATAACAATAATTCCCAAGCGGCCGCTGCAAATTCATCAGGAGGTGCCAGTTCAAATGGCGCTGGAACGGTTTCTGCCATTACGCCTCAACTTCAGGCTCCAGCTGAAAACAATGTTCCCACTGTTGTAACCATCGGTAAAACGCGACTTCTGGCCGATAACCGTTCGAATTCTATTATCGTGTTTGGTTCTCCCGATGTCACTGGTCGCGTCTTTGGCATGATTGACGAGTTGGATCGCAAGCCCTTGCAGGTTTACCTCGCCACGGTTATCGGCGAATTGACTCTTTCGCAAGGCCAGGAATTTGGCGTCGATCTTCTTCAAAAATATTTGGGCAGCCCAAGCAATGGGTTTGCCAGTTCTTCACTCACAACCGGGCCGGGTACATCCACAACCTCAGCCGCTGGCGTTCCGAATCCAACCAGCTTGATCAGTTCGACCATCTTTCCCCTGGCCTCCGGACTGACGATCTACGGGCTTGTGGGCAACACCCTGAATGCGTATGTCCGGGCGCTCGAAACCAACGACAAATTCAAGGTGATCTCAAGACCGAGTGTCTACACGACGAACAATAAACTTGCCGTCATCGCCTCCGGTAGCCAGGTACCCGTTCCGAGCAACATAACATCGGGATTCACGGGCAATACAACCGGTACAAATCCAGACAATGGCCTCACCACCACCGCCAACGTCGTCTACCAAAACGTGCTTCTCCAATTGGACATCATTCCCCTCATCAACGCCAATCACGAGGTCACACTCAAAATTCGTCAAACTGATAATACGCTTGGGGCCAACAATGTCATCAGCGGCAACAATGTCCCGACTATCGAGACGCAGGAAATCAACACCGAGGTTACGGTGCACGATAAGTCGACCGTCGTCATTGGGGGACTTATTTCCGACACGACGAAGCACGACACGACCGGAGTGCCCTGGCTTAGTGATATTCCCCTTCTTGGCTATCTTTTCAAAGACACCTCGAAAAGCAAGGAGCGGGATGAACTCATTATCATGATCCAACCTACCGTGGTGGAAACTGATATCGACCAGATGGCGGTGGATAACGCCGAAAAGCAAAGAACGCTCCTCGGTCAAGAAGCCGCCCGTGCTGCTACGGGTTTTTCTGAAGACGTCCCCAAAGCCTTCCTGCCCCCGACAACTTCCACGACGACCAAAGTCACGACAACGACGTATAGCTCCAAGGCGGGGGCCCCGGCAAAGTACATACCAACACCAGAGACGGTCCCCAATAGTCCGTGAACGCAGCAATCTCCTAAAAGCCCATTCGCCGAAACTTGCCAACCTTCCACCGTTGTATCCGCAAAATGCAATCGATGTATCTCTTAGTCTACAAATAACTTATGGGCAATATTTTAAACGAATGATAAAAGTTGGTCGGGTTATAATTTAATGTGGGCTCGAATTCCCTTGCCGGGGGAAAAACGGGTGACTAGAGATGGCATTGCATGCCTGCAATGAAGCCAGCTTCGGCCCGACAAAAGCAGGATTCATACGCGGGGATTCAATTTGTTTGTTTGATTGCGGGCTTCAGCCTGTTCCTTCTTCTGGTGGTGCCTTTGGTAGTCCGTGCCTTGGATTTAAACGGGGATAACCTGCCGGATAACTGGGAAGCCAGCTACGGCATCACGACCAACGCCTATGCCTCCAGCAACCTGATCGGCTGGTGGCAAATGGAATCCAACTCGACCAATGTCGTACTCGACAACTCGACCAATCAACTCAACGGAACTCTGACTAATTTTCCAACCAGCCCTTTCGTCACCGGGTTATTTAGCAATGCCCTTTATTTTCCGGCCACGGGGCAGGTTAATTTTCCGACCAACAGTGCTCTCAACGCCACGACGAACCAGTTCACCTATTCGGCCTGGTTCCAATCGACCAATAATGTGAGCCAGGCAGCCACGCTGGCCACATGGAGCGATGCAGCCACCAACGGCTGGAGCGTGGGAGTTACCACCAATGGCGCGGCAAGTGTCACTTTCTTTGATGGGGCCGGTGAGCAAGTTGTGACGGGGACAGGTACACTGGTTAATCTCTACGACGGCAATTGGCACCAAGTGGCGGCGACCTACACGACCAATCAGGCGGCCACGGTCTACGTGGACGGCACCGGAGAAGCCACCAACACGATCAGCGGCTGGACGCCGGGAACGGTGTCGTCGTTTAGCATGGGAGTTCCCGACACCAACACAGTCAATAATCCATATGTTTTGGATGAAGTGCGGCTCTATAACCGGGCCTTGAGTGCAACGGAGGTGCCGCAGTTGCCGGTGACCTATACCGATTTGAACGGCAGTGGTTTGAGCACCTTTGAAGATTATGTGGAAGGTCTCAATCCGTTGTCGACCAACAGCATCGTGACCTCGGGATTTTTAAGTTCGGGGTTGACCGGTTATTACAGCGGCAGTCCGACTTTGACCAAGACTGGCGGCGACGGGCAAAGCGTCGCGGCCAGTACGTTTGCAACGAATCCTCTCGTGGTTCAGGTGAAGAATGGTTCGGGGACTCCGCTGGTCGGGGCTCCTGTTACGTTCGCGATACCTTCCGGTTCGGACGGTGGGGTATCCCTGACCAGCAGCGGAACGATCACGACCAGCTTGAGCTTGACCACCAATGCTAGTGGGTACGCGACGGTTTATTATGAATCAGGGCCGGAGGCCCTCAAGAATAACTTCATCATGGCGACGGCGGTATCCAGTGCGGGAAGCGTATCGGTTACCTTTACCGCCTATTGCGGAGTCCAGAGTGGTCTGACTCTCTGGCTGCGAGCGGATCAGGGCGTGATCTTAAGTGGTTCCAATGTGAGTACCTGGACGGGGCAAGGGCCCTCAGGTAATTCGGCCAGCCCAAGCAATTCATCTGCACATCCGCAACTAGTATCCAATGATATTAACGGCAAGCCTGCCGTCAGATTGAATGGTACGACAGATTCGCTGACGACAACGCTAACGGGAATCAGCGGTACAGGATTAACCTATGTGGCCGTGACCCAGGGACAAGAGTATCAATCGCTTATTCGCACACAAGATAGCAGCGGAAATTACATCGTTTACTCTTGGTCAGGTTCACATGTTTTTATCGATAGCAATGACGGTGCAACAGGCGGTGGGATTAGTGCCGGGTTGGCCGTTGGAGCATGGAATGTGGGCGTTGCGCGCTATGGGGTGGGTGGATTGATGCAGACCTATTGTAACGGCTCTTTGGTGGCACAAAGAGCGGCTTCTGGGGCGTCACTTCCCAATCCAAGTGCACCGACGATTCTCGGGTCGGAAGGAGGATCAACCGCCTTTGCTCAAGGCGATATAGGAGAAGTTTTAATCTATAATCGAGCTTTGAGCGACAGTGAACGACAGCAAATAGAAGGCTATTTGGCAGACAAATACGGAGTGTATGATTCCAATGCGACGTGGCCTTTGGCTTATAGCAGCGATGTTCAGGCTGAAATTACCCGTAACCAATGGAACAAGGCGCAGGCCGATAATTATGTGGCGATGCAAAGCGCCAATCCTTCGATGCTCACCAATGGTTTGGTTCTTTGGTTCAAGGCCGATGCCGGAGTTACCCAGAGTGGTGGTAGTGTCAGCGCGTGGGCGGATCAAACGGGCAATTATCCGGTAACTCAATCAGCCTCGGGTAATCAGCCAACTTATGTGGGCAACGATGTAAATGGTCAACCGGCACTTCGTTTTAATAGAAGCCAATGGCTCTATAATCCGAGCAACATCAATCTCAATGCCGACATGACGATAGTTCGCGTAGCTAGCACTACAAACGCCAGTATCCAAGAATATGTGGTCGGCTTGGGTAGTGCTCCCTACCAGAGTCGCGCATCAGGATATAATTCTGGGGCGCAAAATTTTGATTTTTACGATGTCGGTACTGATGGTATTGCGGAAACCACCAACTTCGTAACGGAAATATACACACTTAATTCGAGCCGGACGGGAGTGACTTTCTATCGAAATGGAATACAAACAGCCACAGCTGCTGTCAGTGGTATCCAAAATGTAAATAGCGGAATAGATATTGGTGCCTTTCTAGGCGGAAGTTATGGCTGGCAAGGAGACATTTCCGAAGTTCTCGTTTATGACCACGAGCTCAATTCGACGGAATTGACTCAGGTAGATGGTTATCTGGCAGATAAATACGGTTTATACGATCCTAATGCGACGTGGCCTTTGGCCTACAGTAGCGATGTTCAGGCAGAAATTACCCGTAACCAATGGAACAAGGCGCAGGCCGATAATTATGTGGCGATGCAAAGCGCCAATCCTTCGATGCTCACCAATGGTTTGGTTCTTTGGTTCAAGGCCGATGCCGGAGTTACCCAGAGTGGTGGTAGTGTCAGCGCGTGGGCGGATCAAACGGGCAATTATCCGGTAAC
>Ga0207058_1095_pt1 | contig 18069 bp, 15 predicted proteins | sample Alteio_BWMinCont_34_FD_153271 | JGI IMG/M metagenome (GOLD analysis project Ga0207058, IMG submission 153271) | Enriched cells from forest soil in Barre Woods Harvard Forest LTER site, Petersham, Massachusetts, United States -... | ecosystem: Environmental > Terrestrial > Soil > Temperate forest >...
TCCGCATCAACTCAGCGGCGGCATGCAGCAGCGCGTGATGATCGCAATGGCGCTGGCCTGCCAGCCCAAGTTGCTCGTCGCGGACGAGCCGACTACTGCGTTGGATGTTACTATCCAGAAGCAGATCATGGATTTGCTCAAGGACCTGAAGCGGAACAGCAACATGGCCATTTTGCTCATCACTCACAATTTCGGGCTCGTCTCCGATTTCGCCGATCGCGTCGTGGTGATGTTCCGAGGCCGGATCGTCGAGACCGGGCCAACGGCAGACGTCCTACGCAATCCACAGCATCCCTACACCCGCGCCCTGATCGAATGCGTGCCCAAACTAGGCCAGAAGCAACATCGCCTGAAAGTCATTGATTATGCCGGGATTGAATAAAAACTTCTGTCATTCTGAGCTTGTCGAAGGATCAGTTCAGTGGGTAGCCATCGACCTCCGGGCGACGGTCGGCGATGCTCCGTCGCCCGGAGGTCGACGGCTACCACTATGAATTCTTCACCAGAGCCTCTCTTGAGGGTCGATAACCTCAAGGTCTACTTCCCGATTCTCGGCGGAATTTTCCGTCGTAAAATCGGTGAGGTGAAGGCAGTCGATGACGTCTCGTTCGTGGTGAATAAAGGAGAGACCGTGGGATTGGTCGGCGAAAGCGGCAGCGGCAAGACCACCATTGGTCGCGCGATCATCCGTCTGAACGAACCGACGTCGGGCACGATCGCTTACGAGGGCAAGGAAATCTCGGAGCTGGATTCGGGCGCGTTCCGTCCCTACCGGAAGAAAATCCAGATCATCTTTCAGGACCCCTACAACTCGCTCAATCCGCGTCTCTCCATTTTTGAAATCATCGGCGAGGCGCTCGAGATTCATTTCCCCAAGATGTCGCAAGGTGATCGTCGCGAACGGGTGGCCGAGTTGCTCGACAAGGTGGGCCTCAAGCGCGATCACCTCGACCGTTACCCGCACGAATTCAGCGGTGGCCAGCGTCAGCGCGTCGGCATCGCCCGCGCCCTGGCGGTGAATCCGGAATTCATCGTTTGTGACGAACCGGTCAGCGCGCTCGACGTCTCCGTGCAGGCGCAAATCGTGAACCTGCTCCAGGATTTGCAGGAAGAGCTCGGCCTGACCTATCTCTTCATCGCCCACGATCTGGCCGTGGTCGAGCACATCAGCAATTTCGTCTTGGTGATGAACAACGGCAAGATTGTCGAGGCCGCCCCCGCCGAGGCCATCTACGAAAACCCGCAGCACGAATACACCCGTAAGTTGCTCAGTGCAGTTCCAAAGCTGTGATCAAGTGAGGTTACCTAGCTATCCTCGATCCCAAATTTTATTTGGGATCGCGCATACTAAAATAAAGCAATTTCTCGCCATTCATAAGCAAGCAATCGTATGGGTAATCACTGCGAAATGAAATTTCGCGAGAGGTAGGGCATTCCCAAATGAAATTTGGGAACGAGGGGCAAGAATGGCGGTTGCTTATTTCGTCTCGATCACCAATTCGCTGTTTTCGATCTGAATCGAGGTGGCTTGATCGAGGACATTTTTGGATTCCTGGTCCCTTTGCAGCATTTGGTTAAGCATCGGATTAATAATGGACTGGATCATGGGCAGATTCTCCTTGGGGGCTGCATCTTTGCCCATCAGGAAGCTTTTCAAATCGAGATTGAGCGTTTTGGCTGTCGAATCAAAATTCAGGCTGCACGTCATATCCCCATATAAATAGCGATCCTTGAGGATATAGCCTTTTGCCAAGAGATCGCTGGGAGCACTGGTTTGCACGTGCGCCTGATCGCCACTGAGGGCCACGTAGAGGTGGATTTTATTCCCGGCGAAGCTGGGATTGTGGGCAATCATCGTGTTGATTTCGTCCGCGCTCAGGCGGACGGTTGCCGCCAGATGATCGTGGACGTCATGATCGAAGTCTTTCATTTTCTGCACGGTTCGATTGTAGACATCGTCTCCGCCGTCGAAGGAAGGAATGATGGCAGGTGTGGTTGAGGTGATTTCAACCGCTTTGTCGTAGACGAGGAGGCCGGTGACGCCCATCAGCGCTCCGAAGATGAACGCCAAAATGACCACGAGAAAGCACCCGCAGCCGCAGCAACCCCGACCACTCTTTTTTTCAACGGGAGGAGGTTTTGCCATGGCAATCTTGGTTTACCGGAGAGGACCTACCGCGGCAAGCCCGGCTTCGAGGTCGAGGCCATTTTCAATGCGCTAATTTTCCAAGCGGGATGGTCGGCGATGAGTCGCAGGGCGCGTGGCAGAAGCACCCGGCCCGGTTCCTGATGTGGCCAGGGCGATGCGCCAGAGGGATGCGGCAATGGCACGAGATCGAATCGATGCCCGGCATATTCCGTGGGAAACGACGAGCCGATCACCGTGTCGAGTTTTTCGCACGGCATGAACTGCCGGATCGCCAGCTTGCCGACGGCGATGACCAGGGCCGGTTGCAGAATATCCATCTCCGCCTTCAGCCAGCCGGAGCAATTGAGAATTTCATCCGGATCGGGAACCCGGTCCCCACCGCTGGCTTTTTTCCCCGGAAAACAGCGACAAACCGCCGCCATGTAGATTCGCGAGCGGAACGTGGCCTCATCCACTCCCGCGTGATCCTTGAACCAGCGAAACAACTTTTTGCCCGCGGTCCAAGCGAAGGGACGTCCCATCACCGGTTCCTTATCGCCGGGCGCCTGACCAACCAGCATCACGCGGCTGAGCACCGCTCCTCCACTAACGACCGGTTTGTGCATGCGGGGACAGCGGGTGCAGCGGAGGAGCGAGGCCACGTGGAGGTCCAGTCGGGCCTGCGCGTTGATCGGATCAGGAATTGTCACGGGATGAAGATGCCGCCTGGGACGCCGTAATCAAAAGCAAAAGTGATTTCAATTCAGCCGGAGAGGCAGATTCAGCAGGCGTCGGCCCGTAACGCGAGTGCGCCACGATCGATCCAACATTCCGGATCGCCTCCTCTTTTTCAGGAAAGGCCTCAGCCACGCGTCCCGTGTAGGCGAGGGGGCCTTCCCATAGTGCCCGGGGAATTCCGCGCTGGGCCATGTTCTGGCAGAAAGTGGCGTAGAGATTTTCGACCGGTGAAAGAGGCGGCTTTCGCTTCATCCATTGCCGGAAAAAGATCGCGCACAGCGCCATCGAAACCACACAGGCCAGTCCGAGGAGGAAGGTAGGGTTGCGTCCAAATCCCAAGGCCTCCGCGAGGCGATCTTGAGAGGTTGGATCGTAGGAAAAGACCAGGTCATCCCAATCGGCCTCCATCTGTTCCCGGCGCAGTTGAATTTCATCGATGCTATGGCTCAACCAAGGAGGGAGATACGTCTCGGAAAAAGTCGGTTGATGTTCCGCGGCCTGAATCGATAACTCGTCGCCTGTGTTCTGCTGGCCAGAGGAACTGTTGGATCCCGGTTGAGCGCCTTCACCGGGCGGCAGAGTGGCGGTGGGATCGATCCGCTGCCAATGCCCCACTGGCTCGTCGGCACCGGGCTGATTTTTGGGGCCGATCCAGACCTCGTCCCAGGCATGGGCATTGGACTGGCTCACGCTGTAAATGTCTTTGTAGGGATTATAGGTGGCCCCCAGATAACCGACCACGAGGCGCGTCGGAATTTTTTCCAGCCGCATGAGAACTGCAAAAGCGGCGGCATAGTGATCGCAAAATCCCGCCTTCGTGGTGAAAAGAAATTCTCGCAACCACTTCGGGCCCCTGTCGTGGATTCCCGGCGAAGCGGTATAAACAAAATGCTCCTGCCGGAAATAGCGAAGGACCGCATAGATGTAATCGTGGTCATTTGGGTTTTCGCGCCACAATCGATCCGCCAGGTCCCGAACGTCTTTATCGATTCGATCTGTCGAGTCATATCGAAAACTATCATTGGGAAGTTGGATGCCTGCTCCCTCTTCGAGCTTCGACAAAGTCTGTTCGTTTAGCGTGTAAGAGGAGGACACAATGTACCGCTCTTTATGGTCGACCTTGCTTCTATCATCGCCTGGCAACTGGAGAGTATCGCCATCATGAATCGTGGACCATGGTTGCGGCTCAGCAGTGTCGACGGCGAGGCCTACTGGATAATCGAGCGCAAAGAGCCATTTTTGAAAATGGGGGTAAATGGTGATTTCCTGCTCAATTACGTTGCTGCCGGGTGATGGCGAAGGATGTTCCTTGTCGGGGATTTGAGTCGCCCCCATCAGTCCGCTCGTCCATGCCCCATTCTGATAATGCCAGAGCACCAAGCCGCGCCAATACATCGACTCGACCAAGGGAACGTTGCCACTGAGGAACCTCACGTACATCGCCTCTGCATCATTTTTTGAGAGGGACGCGATATCTCCCGGATTGACCGTATCGGTAAATCCCAAGGCCGCTTCCCCCATGCTCACCTGAAGTTTTCCCGAGTAACGGGGGAAGAAGAAAAAGAGAAAAATTGCGAGAGGAAGCGCCTGCAAAAAAACGATCCCAGCCCAGCGCAGCATCGGCAACAAATGGTCCTCGGGCTGATCGCCGATTTGCAGGCGTCGCAGCAGGGCCGTCAACACCCACATCATAATCAGGCAATAGATGAAGAGTTCGATGACTTGCGAAAAGAGCAGCGCGCTCATCACGACGAAATAGCCGGCGAAAATGATCAGCGCGATGTCCCGTGGACCGCGCAATTCAAAAAATTTGATCGCCAGTAATCCCGCCGTGAACGCCATGCCGGCGTCGCGGCCAGCCACGGTTTTGAACTGGAGCAAAACGCCGCAGAGCAGGCACAACGCCACCAGGCTGCAGAAGGTCGTGCTGGGAAGCGGCAGCCGATAGACCTCCATGAACGAGCGAATGATCAAGGCGATGGCCACCGCAACGCTGACCCAGACGGGCAACTCAATGACGTGAGGAACCAGCGTAAGGAGAAATGCGCCAACCAGAAAAAAGAAAAAGGTCAACGAAGGTCGCGTGGGCTTGGGAGTCGGTGCCGCTTGAGAAAACAGGGAGGACCACAGCGCCATGGCGCCTAATTTACCGCAGCCAAGAGTGAAAGTCGATGGAGGCCTCGGTAAGGAAATAAGACCTATAGGTCACCTATGTCCTATTTCTGAAAAACTTTCGTCAGCGCTGCGGGAAAAAGCTCATGTTCCGCTTCCTGGATGCGGGCGTGCAGAGTCTCCGGCGTGTCTTCGGTCAAAACGGGAATGCGCTGTTGCGCGATGATCTCCCCGGCGTCGATGTCCTTGTTCACGAAATGAACGGTACAGCCGGTTTCCTTGACGCCAGCGGTGAGTGCTTGTTCCCAGGCGCGAAGTCCCTTGAAGGCGGGCAGCAGCGACGGATGGATATTGATGATGCGATTGGGAAACGTGCTCAGGAGCGGATCCTTCACCACGCGCATGTAACCGGCGAGAATTACCCACTCGATCCCGGCGTCTTGCAGCAATTGCACCAGCGCAATTTCGCCCTCGGGGCCGAGCTTGGTTTTAAAAGGGGATGGTGGAAGCGTCGCGGTGGGAAGTCCAAAGGCCTTGGCGCGAGTCAGGATGGTTGCATCGGGAAGATCGCTGATCACGAGTGCGATGGTAGCGTTGAGTTTTCCTGCGAGAATCGCTTCCTGTAGCGCGACAAAATTGCTGCCCTTGCCGGAGCCGAGGACGGCCAGACGTGGAGATGTGCTCATGATTGTGTGGCCCGTTCCTTGCGAAAGTCGCCACTGGCGAAGTTGAAGACAAGACGCAAAATCCAGCGTGGTGTGCTTTCAGCCAGCAGGATGGGAATGCGGACAAGCAGACCGGGGATGATCCGGCCCTGACCGCGGGCCAGCGCGTCGAGCGTCTCGCGCACGACGTCCGCCTTGTCCACGCAGAGAAATTTAGGCGGCGCAAATTGGCGACGACCATTGGGGCGTCCTGCCACTTGGCCGAATTCAGTTTCGACTGGGCCGGGACAGAGCGCGGTTACGTTGATGCCGGAGCCGTGCAGTTCGACCCGCAACGCTTCCGAAAAGTTGTTTACATAGGCCTTCGTCGCGGCGTAAACGGCAAAGGAGGGCAGGGCGAGCATCCCCGCCGTCGAGCCGACATTACAAATCAAGCCGACCTTGCGCTTGAGCATGCCGGTAAGCGCCCAGCGGGTGAGTCGCGTCAGCGCGGTGATGTTGACCGCCAGCATCGCCTCGATCTTCGTCGAGTCACTGGTCTCGAATGCCCCGATGTCGCCGAAACCGGCGTTGTTGATCAGGATGTCGGGAGAAAATCCGGTGCGATCCAGATCGGTCATGAGTTTCGTGACGGCGTCCGTATCGGAAAGGTCGGCGGTAATCGTCTCCACTTGAATGAGAGGATGCGCGCTGAGAAGCCGGTTCTTGAGTTCCTCCAACCGGTCCGCGCGCCGCGCCGTCAACATCAAGTGATTCACGCCGCGATCAGCCAGTTTCAAGGCGAACTCTCCGCCTAAGCCGGCAGAGGCTCCTGTGACCAAGGCCGACTTTCCAGAAAATGCGCTCATCGCGCTATGTTATAATATGAACGTGGATGGCGTGTAGAGTTTCTTTTCCAACCGCGAGATCGGAGACGACGACGATGGAATCGCCCGCAACGACGTAACCGCGTGTCTTCAGGTTCTCGATCATTTTCAAAAGAATGTGATTGGGATCGGAATCGTACTCGATTACCTGTGCCTTCACCCCGAAATTAAGCGACAGGCTGCGTGCCACGTGCGAGTCATGAGTGAACGCATAGATCGGCGCGCCCTGTGGACGCAACCCGGAAATAAAGCGCGCTTTGGTGCCGGTGTGGGAATAAACACAAATGCCCACCGCCTTGGTTTCATTCGCCAGGTAAACGGTTGCGGCATTGATTTGCTCGCGCGCCGATTTGGGCTTCAGGGGATTGATATAGGACCCCACGGTCTTGCCCTGCTCAATGCGCTTGGCAATGCGATCCATGATCTCCACGCACTCCAACGGATACTTGCCCGTGGTTGTCTCGCCCGAGAGCATGATCGCGTCCGCGTGCTCGAAGACGGCGTTCGCGATGTCCGTGATTTCCGCGCGAGTCGGAGCCGGATGGGTGATCATGCTTTCGAGCAGATGCGTCGCGACGATGACCGGTTTGACCGCGGCCAGGCACAGATTCACCGCACGGCGCTGAATGATCGGCAAGTCCTCGTAGGGCACCTCGATTCCGAGATCGCCGCGGGCGATCATCAGGCCGTCGCAGGCATCGATGATCTCTTCCAGATTTTTCACCGCCAACTGATCTTCGATCTTGGCGACGATACGAATATGGCTGTTTCTCTCCTTGAGGATGCCGCGGAGAAGATCGATGTCGGCGCGACGGCGCACAAACGACATGGCGATGAAATCCATGTCGCATTCGAAGGCGAGTTCGATGTCCTTGTAATCTTTTTCCGTCAGCGCGGGCAGCCTTACATCCACGCCGGGCAGGTTGATGTGACGACGACTGCCCATCGGGCCCGGCGTCAGCACTTTGCAAATGAGTTCGTTCTCACGCTTCTCGATCGCTTGCATGCGGAGCAGGCCGTTATCGACGATGACGATGCTGCCGACTTCGATGTCCTCCACCAAATGCGGATAATTCACATCGACGCTGATCTGCACCGTGCCCGGTTGGCCCTTGACCGTGAAGCTGACCCAATCGCCGATTTCCAGGTTGTAGGGCTTGGGGACGTCGCCGGTGCGGATGGCCGGTCCTTGCGTATCGAGCAGCAGCGCCACCTCGTGGTTCAGGCTGGCGGAGATTTCGCGGATGGTTTTGCTCACGGAGCGCACCCAGTCGTGAGGCGCATGCGACATGTTGAATCGAAAAATATTCACCCCGAGATTCATGAGGGCTTCCAACTTGGGCGGGGTGCAGGTGGCAGGGCCCAACGTGGCAATGATTTTAGTGCGGCGCAGCATGATCTTTTTCTATAGGGGGTTAAAGCGGCCCTACTTATCCGGCAGGGCAGGGCATCTCACAAGCCCGAAAGAGAGCAAGGCGTATGCCTGCCTTTGGTAGCCGCCGCACGCCGGGCGACGGTTTTCGTGTTTTTTCTTTTGTGTCTTGCGATACGCTATTTTGATGACGACCGAGTCACGAAAACGAATGGATCATGCAACTCCCGAGTGGATCCGTTTCGAGGCTGATTATTTTGTTACAATTTGCGGTAAATCAAGAAATGTAAATCAGTTTTGTCATCCGTCACTTGGCTCCGTTATTTTGGATTCAATCCGATACCGCCATGGCAAAGGAATCTGGTTTTGCCATCTTGCGGTTTTAATGCCGGATCATGTTCATCTTATACTTGGATTTCCTGATGTTCCCCGATTTTCGCTCATCGTAGGCGATTGGAAGAGGTGGTTGACGAAAAATCACGGCGTTTCCTGGCAGGAAAACTTCTTTGAACACCGTCTGCGGCAGGAAGAGAGTTTGGGGAATAAAGCCGAATACATTTTGCAAAACCCTGTTCGAGCGGGCTTGATTCGGGAGGCCAAAGATTGGCCTTATACATGGATGCCGAATAGATAGTTCCGAGGTAGCCGTCGACCGCCGGGCGACGGAGTACTGACCTAGATGTTCACGTAAGAACCGTCGCCCGGCGGTCGACGGCTACCTCGGAGGTTTCCTCTACACCTTCGGTACAGGCTTCCGAATCGTCAGGTGAACGTCACGCAATTGCCGCTCGGAGACGGGTGCGGGAGCGTTCATGAGCAGGTCGCGGCCGTTTTGCGCCATGGGGAAGGCAATGACCTCGCGGATGCTGGTTTCACCGGAGAGCAGCATGACGATGCGGTCGATGCCGGGGGCGATGCCTCCGTGCGGCGGTGCGCCGTACTTGAAGGCGTTGATCATCCCGGCAAATTCGGTGTCGACTACGGTCTTGTCGTGTCCGGCAATGGAGAAGGCCTTGTACATGATCTCCGGGCTGTGATTCCGGATCGCGCCCGAGGCAATTTCGTAGCCGTTGCAGACGAGGTCATATTGGTAGGCGAAGATGGTGAGCGGATCGTTCTTTTCGAGCGCCTCGAGGCCGCCCTGGGGCATGGAGAACGGGTTGTGGGAGAATTCGATGTGCTTGGTCTCCTCGTTCATCTCGTACATCTGGTAGTCGACGATCCACGCGAACTTGAAGACGTCCTTCTCGATGAGGTTGAGCTGCTCGGCGATCTTGACGCGCATCGCCCCGAGGACCTTGGCGGCCTTGGTCTCATTCATGTCGGCGGAGAAGAAGATGACAGTGGATTCACTGGGAATCATCTCGGATGCAGTGAGTCCAAACGTATGCATCATTGGATCGATATTTTCTGGCGCGAAGAATTTAGCAATAGGACCTGCTATCAATCGTTTTTCGCCTGTGACGTCTTCGGATTGTTCGATCTTTATATAAGCGAGCCCTGGTGCGCCGAGTTTCTTTGCCTCTTCCTGAAGTGCGTCAAACCAGGAACGCGGTTGATTTAGTGCCTGGGGCACAGAAATGGCACGGACAGTCTTATTTGAGAATGCCTTGAAAGCATGATCTTTGAAAATCGGCGTCAGATCCTTGATCTCAAACGGAATCCGCATGTCGGGCTTGTCGGTGCCGAAACGGAGCAGCGATTCCTTGTAGGGAATGCGGACGAACGTGCCTTCGGGACTCGCATTGATCGGGAACTCGGACTTGAATTCATGGAAGAGCGGCACCATGAGCGCTTCGATCGCGGCGAAGACGTCATCCTGCGTGACGAAGCTCATCTCGACGTCGAGTTGATAGAACTCGCCGGGGGTGCGGTCGGCGCGACCGTCCTCATCGCGGAAGCAGGGAGCGATCTGGAAGTAGCGATCAAAGCCGCTGACCATGAGGAGCTGCTTGAACTGCTGCGGCGCCTGCGGGAGCGCGTAGAATTCGCCGGGGTAGAGGCGCGAGGGGACGAGGAAATCGCGCGCACCTTCGGGCGAGGACGAGGTCAAGATCGGTGTCTGGAACTCCTGGAAGCCAAGGTCGATCATTCGCTTCCGGATGCTGGAGATAACCCGGGCGCGAAGCATGATGGTCTCGTGCAGCTTCGAGCGGCGCAAGTCGAGGAAGCGGTACTTGAGGCGCGTTTCCTCGGGCGTGTGGTCCTCGGGGAAAACATTCATCGGCAGCGGTTGGCAGGAGCCGAGGAGGTCGTACCCGGTGACGTCGAGTTCCGTGGCGCCGGTGTCGAGGTTCTCGTTGAGCGTGCCTTCGGGGCGTAGGCGCACTTGGCCTTGTACGCTGATGACGGTCTCCTTGGGAAGATGCGCGACGGCGTCCTGAAAAGCGGCGGTCGGCGGGATGACGATCTGCGTGATGCCATAGTGGTCGCGCAGGTCGATGAAGAGGACGCCGCCCAAGTCGCGCTTGTTATGGATCCAGCCCGCCAGGCGGACGGTCTGGCCCGCGTGCGAGGCGCGCAGGTCGTTACAGGAGTGGGAACGGTACGGGTTGGAAGACATGGGAAAGGGAATTTTTAGACGGAATTAACGGAATTAACAGGATTTTACACAAAAAAAGCTCCGTCTCCCCGCCTCCCCTCCGTCATCCTGAGCCCGTCGAAGGATCAGTTCCGCCGACTTGCAACTCTTGAGACTCTCTCGAGCGTAGCGAGCCAACCGACTCCCACTCACATCATTAGTCACCCTGAGCTTGTCGAAGGATCAGTTCGGTCTGCCTTTTGCAGTTTTTTATTGCGGCACCGACCCAAGAAATCGTTACATTCCCCATGGTCCGCCGCCGCCCCTTTCTCCGCTGGAAGTTCGAGCGCGGGCTGCGTCCGGAGGGCGTGACCGTTATCGCCGGGGTAGACGAAGTCGGACGTGGCTGCTGGGCGGGGCCGGTCTATGCGGCGGCGGCAATTCTTCCTGATGGCCTGAAGCATCGCCATCTTAACGACTCCAAAATTCTCTTAAAAGAACATCGCGAAGAAATCAGCCATTTCCTCTGTAGCCATACCGAAATCCATTGGTCCATCGGTATCGCTTCAGTTGAGGAAATCGATACGCACAATATCCTCCAGGCCAGCCTGCTCGCCATGCGCCGCGCGGTCGCGGGCCTCAAAATGCAGCCCCATCTCTGCCTCATCGACGGCAACAAGAAAGCCGGTCTTTCCTGCGAGGAACGCACCATCATCGATGGCGACGCCCTCTGTCCCTCCATCGCCGCCGCCTCGGTTATCGCCAAGGTCGCGCGGGATCGCGCCATGACGGATCTCGCCGCGCTTTACCCGGTGTACGGTTTGGAGAATCATAAGGGCTACGGAACCCCCGAACACCAACGTGCCCTTGCCCTTCACGGACCTTGTCCAATCCATCGCCAATCATTTCGACCGGTGCGAGACCACGCCCGCGCCCAAGTTGGTCACGACGGCGGAGACCGGCGCTTACGGTGAGCGCATCGCCGCTGCGCATTTGCGTCGTCACGGTTATCGCGTCCTGACCCGCAATTACAAAGTCATCGGCGGTGAAATCGACATCATCTGCCGCCACAAGGACGCGCTCGTTTTCGCCGAAGTCCGCACCCGCTCCAGCGAGGACTTTGGTCGTCCCATCGACACCATCGGCTCCGCCAAGCAAAACGCTCTCCGCCACGCCGCCCGCCGCTATCTTGAGCTTCTCGATCGTGACGACATCTACTACCGCTTTGACGCCGTCGAAGTTATGCTAAAATCCGGAGAGATTCCGGTCTGTACCCTGATAAGTGATGTTTTTGCCTAGCCATTTCTTCAAGAGCACATAGTTACATGCGGTTAAGTTTGACGACTACGAAGTAAATCGGGAGACTACCCAACTCATTTATGTCACTTCCCAAGCCAATCGTAATTATGGGTGCCGGCCCTGCCGGACTGACCGCAGCCTGGGAACTCATGCGCGCTGGCAAAGACGTCGTCGTATGGGAGGCCGACCCGACTTACGTGGGTGGAATTTCGCGCACCGTGCAGGCCAACGGATTCCGATTTGATATTGGCGGTCACCGTTTTTTCAGCAAGTCGGAAGAGGTCAACGAAGTCTGGCGCCAGATCATGCCCGACGACTTCGTCGATTGCCCGCGCCTCTCGCGAATTTACTACAAGGGCAAATTTTTCAATTATCCCCTGGAGGCGATGGACAGCTTTTTGAAGTTGGGGCCCATCACCACGGTCCTGTGCGTTCTCAGTTACATCAAGGCCCGGCTTAAGCCCATCAAGCCGGAAACGACGCTGGCCCAGTGGGTCACCAACCGCTTTGGGAAGAGGCTCTTCAATATGTTTTTCAAGACCTATACCGAAAAGGTCTGGGGCATTTCCTGCGATGAAATCAACGCCGATTGGGCGGCGCAACGGATCAAGGGCCTGTCTCTGCGGGAGGCCATCATCAGCGCTTTCAAGGGCAAAAAAGCGGAGCCGACCGCCAAGACCCTCATTCGTAATTTTTTCTATCCGCGCCTCGGTCCCGGCCAGATGTGGGAGACGGCGGCCAACAAAATTCTGGAGAACGGTGGCAAGGTGCTGCTCGATCGCCGCGTCCAGACGATCCATTGGGATGAAACCGGCGTGACGCACATCACCGGCACCAATCAGCAGGGCGAATTTTTTCAGCAGGAAGGCACGAGCTTCATCTCCTCCATCCCGCTGCAGGAGTTGATGCTTTCGCTGGATCCGCCGCCGCCGAAGGAAGTCGTCGCTGCCGCGAAGGCCCTGCGCTACCGCGATTTTCTCACCGTCTGCCTCGTGGTGAACCGCGCCAACGTTTTCCCCGATACCTGGATTTATATCCACGATCCTTCCGTCAAAGTCGGGCGCGTCCAGAATTTCAAGAACTGGAGCATGGCCATGGTGCCTGATCCCAAGCTGACTTCCCTCGGCATGGAGTACTTCTGCTTCGAAGGCGATGCCCTCTGGACCGCCACCGATTATGACCTGGCCCAGTTGGCTATTAAGGAGGCTGTGCAGATTGGACTGATCAAGGCGGGAGAAGTGCAGGACGCCTTCGTCGTGCGGATGCCCAAGGCCTATCCCATCTACGACCAGGCTTACCAGCAGCATCTCAAGGTCATCCGCGAGTGGGTCTGCCAGTTCGCCAATCTTCAACCGGTCGGTCGCAACGGCATGCACCACTATAACAATCAGGACCACTCGATGATGACGGCCATGCTTGCGGCCCGGAACATCCAGGGTGCCAGCTTCGATTGTTGGAAGGTCAACACCGATGCGGAATATCACGAATCGGACGACGCCAAGCATTAATTGGAGGGGCAGCCTCCGGCCTGACCCCATTTTGTTCAGGAACAAGCCCCAGAACATTCCTCCACGGGCTTGCAGAATATTCGACAACGACTAAATTCGCTCCAGTGCCGCCACCCAACCGACCTCGTCCCGTTCGCCTGAACGCCGCCCCGCGAACCAAATCGCCGCCTCCCTCGAAGGGGAAAAACACCCGGCGTCCGCGCGCATCCAAGTCCGATTCGCGGAAACGCAACTCCTCGATCCTGACTTGGACCGCCGTGATTCTCGGCATTCTCCTCGTAGGACTCGTCATTACCTTCATCTGGGTCAGGTCAAATTCGCTACGGAAAGAAGCGCCTATCGCCTTGCCATATCCTTTGCCGCCGGCTCACGCAACTCCAGCGCCGCATCCGCTGCCCTCTGCTCCAACCGTCGCTCAAGTTCCTCCGAAACCGCCAGCGGAAATCGAGCGCCCCAAGACCCTGAAGGAAAAAGCCGACGAGGAAACTCAGCATTTGGTCGATGGCCCCGCTGCGAAACCTGCCGGTGCTCCGGTTACGCCGCCTGTCAAACCGGCCATAACATCAACCGCTCTGGCGCTGCCTCCGCTCGTCCAGCCGGTTCCCTTGGGCCAGACCAAGGGCGCCCCGGCGCGGGCCCTTCCGCTTGATCCCAACAAGCTCGACTCCGAGCGAATTGCGGCCTATCAGGTCGCACTCGAGAGAATCCATTTCTCATGCGGTTTCATCGATGGCGACCAGGGGATGCGTACCCAGCGCATGTTGCGTGCCTACCAGGCCAGTCGCGGCTTGCCGGTTACCGGTTTTTTGGATGAAGCGACCCGTGAGTCCATCGGCGAACCGGGCGAACCCTTCCTCAACTATACTGTCACTGCAGACGACATCGCTTCGATCATGCCCAAACCTGCGACGTGGATCGCCAAGAGCAAGGCCACGCGGCTCGGTTATAACGACATCTGGGAGCTGTTGGCCGAGAAATTCCACTGCGCGCGCGCCTATCTCAAGGGGCTCAATCCCGGAGTCAAAACTCCGGTCGCCGGTACGGATATCGTCGGCCCCAAGGTCTATCCCGCCGCGCCCATTCCCCACGCCGCCTCGCTCCGCATTTATCTTTCAGAGACGGAAATCGAGGCCCTCGACGCCAACGGCAAGATCATCGCCTTTTTCCCCTGTTCCATCGCCAAGGACAAGGCCAAGCGACCGAGCGGAGAGCTCACGGTGAAGGTGGTCGATCCCCATCCCGATTACACATTTGATCCGGCGCTATTCGTTGATGCATCCAAGGCGGAAGGCATTACCCACAAGCTGGTGCTTCCTCCCGGACCGCGCAATCCAGTCGGCACCGACTGGGTGGGCCTGAGCCTGCCCGGGTATGGCATCCACGGTACGCCCGAACCCGAGAACATTTCCCGCACCCAATCCCATGGTTGCTTTCGTCTCGCCAATTGGAATGCCGAGAAAGTCCTGAAAATGGTCAAGGTCGGCACGCCGGTCGATGTCCAGCCATAACGGAGGGTCAGCCTCCGGCCTGACCCATTGAGGTAGCCGTCGACTATCAATGTTTTGGGCCACCATAATTAGACCTGTCCCTTTTGCGCTTTTTCTCCACATTAGCTATGGGTTAATAAGCGCAGAAATCCATTGAGCCAACTGAATGTATGATCTCAATCGCGTTTTATCTCGTGGCAGCAGGACTCATGGTCCTCGGGGGGCTGCTCCTTATGAATACGTCCGCCTACTCAAGATTGGGTGGCACCAAGTATGAAAAAAGAAGGAAGCGCCGGGAGATAGGAATATTTTTGCTGATTATATCCGTATTGATCCTCGCCATGGGGCTGTTCGCTCAATTTGTCGGCAGCAACTCCGTGAGCTCCCCATAACGGGTGCGCCGTCTCGCGCAGCGAATTGATATGCGTTGTGCCAAGCCTTAAACCCGCCATCTTCGGTTATTCCCATTGAGGCCAGTCCTCAAAATACTTCGCCGACTTATCTATGAAATTAATTTTACTACTTCTCTTTGGATTCATAAGCTTGGCCAGCGCCCAGGACACAGTGGCCACCGATGCAAGTAGCGTCATCAATAAAGTCGTCGCTCAATATAAGTCGATGACGAGCTACAGTTCGAACGGAACCGTCGTTTCCGATATGGAGGTGAACGGTAACAAAATCAACCAAACGACCACTTTTTCCATCAAGCTGAAGAAGCCGAACATGTATCTCATCAGTTGGAGCCAGACCGCCGGCATGCCACAGCTCCAGCTCCCTCCCCAGTCGGGAACCGTCTGGAGCGATGGCACCCAGCCCTATCTTTATATGGGAGGGTTGAACGCCTATTCCAAGATCGGCGATGATGAAATGGCGTTGGCTGGAGCGACCGGAATATCGGGCGGCGCGGCTCTCACCATTCCCTCCCTTTTTCTGCCTGCTCTCGTAGACAAGAATCTAAATCTTTCGCAGTTGAAAAATTCCACGATTGAAAAGGTCGAATCGATCGGCGGAGAAGACTGCTATGTCCTGAGCGGTTCGTCGGATACCTCAAAAAAGGAGAGTTTCTGGATATCCAAATCAAGGAGCCTGATCCTCAAATTTGAAAGGTCATATGAAGCTCCCGAAGGCGGCGTAAAAGCGGCCCCCGATATGTCCGATGCTGATCTGGAAAAATTCCTCCGCTCCATGGGACAGCCGGTGACGGACGAGAGCAAAAAGCAGGAGCGCGACAAAATGCAGCATGCCAAGGACAGCCTGAAAAATAGCAATGTCAGCGGGGAATCGATCGAGACACAGGCCGATATTTCCAGTACGGATTTGACCGCCAACGATTTCCATTTTGTCCCTCCCAATGGAGCCACTCTCAAGGATGCCTTGATGGGACCGCAGACCGAGTTCACCAAGCCGACGGTGCATCCCGCTGCTGCTGGCGCCGTTGGCACCAGCAGCAGTTATGAAATAGTGGAAGCGCCAGTCGTGAAGGTGTTTTCGGCCACAGACGGGGACAATAAATTTGTCGCCTACCTGGTCCAATGGAAGGGATCGGACGTGATCGTGAGCGACCCCTTGGCTCGCTCGAATTTTAAGGTGGGAGATACGATTAAGTTTATGGCCCAGAAAACTAACGGTCCCGGCTTCTCTTCGCTGTCTTTTACTTTTCTCTAAATGCTTGGAGAAGGATTATGGATTACGCGGAGCTTTTTACTTTCTCGAGCGTAGCGAGCCAACCGACTCCCACCGAAATCACTCGTCATCCTGAGCTTGTCGAAGGATCAGTTCTGCCTGCCTTTTTCTCAGCGGATCCCGTCTCCTCCTTGATCTCGACGTTGAAATCTTCCAGCAAGTTTCTCCATATCGACGGCAGGCTGAGGCGGAACTGATCCTTCGACAAGCTCAGGATGACAAACGCTAAATGTGAAAGTTTATTCCTAAGGCTACGCTGAACTTCCTGACTCAATCCTTCCGCTGATGCGATAAAAACCAATCGTAGAGCTTCTTGTTTTCGTAGGTCTTGGTCCAGGAATCATGACCGGCCTTGGGATAAATCGTGAGGCGTGCCTTGCCGCCGCGTTTGCGCAGTCCGTCCACCATTTGATGCGCTTCCTCCACTGGAACCGCCTCATCCTTGGCGCCGTGAAAGACCCAGATCGGCAAATGTTTGATCCGGCCCGCGAGGTGCGGATTGCCCCCGCCACAAATGGGCGCAATCGCCGCGAAACGATTCGGATTCTCCATCGCCAGTTGCCATGTGCCGAATCCACCCATGCTCAATCCTGTGAGATAAATTCGCGTCCGATCGATCCGATACTTCTTTTCCAGGCTATCCAACAACGCGATCAACGCCTCTATCGACCACCACTCGTCCTTCGGGCACTGGGGCGAAACGACAATGAAAGGAAACGCTGGATCTTCCTCAACAATCTTGGGCACGCCGTGCTTCTTCACCAGACTGAGATCGTCCCCGCGCTCGCCCGCCCCGTGCAGAAAAAGAATGAGCGGCCACTTTTTTTTGGTTCGCGAGTAACTCGCCGGAAGAAACAGCAGGTAATTGCAACGAATCTGCTTCGTGACTTTTTTAAGCAGTGAGCACGCTTTTTGACTCATAATTTTTCCATGCCCATGGTATGGGTGGCGCCGTCGCTGTCAAATCCAGGCCAAAGGGCTTGCGCGCTTGGGGGCTTGTCTCTTGTATTTGTGATACATGAACCGCTCTTTCCAAATTGCTCTTTGCTGCAATGGAACGATGCTGCCGGGGTTGCACGCAACGCTTGTCTCGATGGTCAAGAATCTTGGACGGAGAGAGATGGTTACGGTTACCGTGTTTTTTCAAGGTATCAGCAAGGGTGAATTGGAATTGTTGCAAGCCTCTGTTTCCGGAGCGGGCGGGGTGGGGGAGTTGAAATTTCGCGAGGCGGATGTAGCGAACTTTCAGGGGTTGCGGGCTTTACATGGCGACTGGATGACCTACCTGCGGCTTTATCTGCCGAGATTGATTCCGGAGGCCGATCTAATTCTTTATTTAGACTCCGATCTTATCGTGAATACTGATGTTTGTGTCTGTTTCGAGGAAATGTTGGGAAATTATCCCCTGGGTGCCGTTCATGGCGGAAACGTGACGTGGGATCTCGATGGCGATTTTTTTAAGACAGTTGGCTTGACGGACGATGACCTCGTCTTTAACGCAGGTGTTTTGCTTTTAAATGCAGACTTGTGGAGAAGGACTGGGATCATCGAGCAAACATTGGAATTTGGCCGGGCGCACTCATCGTTTCTTCGGTCCGCCGATCAAACGATTCTCAATGCGCTTTTTTCGAGAAATTTTTACCGCCTTCCCAAAAACTTTAACGTGTTGCTGGGACCAAACGATCAACCT
>Ga0207058_1098_pt1 | contig 17776 bp, 17 predicted proteins | sample Alteio_BWMinCont_34_FD_153271 | JGI IMG/M metagenome (GOLD analysis project Ga0207058, IMG submission 153271) | Enriched cells from forest soil in Barre Woods Harvard Forest LTER site, Petersham, Massachusetts, United States -... | ecosystem: Environmental > Terrestrial > Soil > Temperate forest >...
TTTGATATGCCTTCGAAGTTTTTGCCTGATAGCGTTTGGAATTGGGATCGCTTGGTGACCTCTTGCCTCCACGCCGATCCAGTAAGACGTCCGGAATATATTGTAGATGCTATGGATGCTGTCCGTAACATTTCAACGGGGTATAAAAGAGAGGCTGTGCCTCTCACTGAAGAGGTGATCGAACAGGTGGTTAGAGAAGCTCCTGTAGAGCAGCTGGAAGCAGCCCTCGTTGGGGAAGTTGCTTATGGCGGTGGTCCCTTGAAACCCATTATCCGCACAGCACAGATTGAGCGTCCAAGTGCCGATCTAGACCCCGCTGCAGCGATTGTCGTTGACCATACAGTGAAGCACTACACCCCGGAATTCCGAGAGGTGAAAAATATCCAGCCGCTTCTAACAGATATGATTGTCATTCCTGGCGGCTCTTTTGTCCGCGGCAGTAAAGATGGCAACCGCGATGAAATGCCCCGGCATCAGGTGACGTTGAACAGTTTTGCTATTGATATCCATCCGGTGACCAACGAGCAGTTTGTTCGGTTCCTGGAGGTGATGGGAGGGGAGAAGGATACGAACCACCAAGATATCATTCGGATGCGCGATTCCCGCATTAAACGGGCTGCAGGTAAGCTCAGCATTGAATCTGGCTATGCGAAACATCCCGTCGTTGGGGTGACATGGTACGGCGCCGTTGCCTATGCGAAGTGGGTAGGGAAGCGGTTGCCAACAGAGGCCGAGTGGGAAGTGGCAGCGCGCGGAGGAGATGAAAGCACTCTCTATCCTACAGGGGATGACATTGAAAAGACTCAAGCGAATTTCTTTAGTTCTGATACGACAAGCGTGATGAGCTATGCTCCGATTGCTAACGGACTCTATGACATGGCTGGCAACGTCTACGAATGGTGCTATGACTGGTATGGGTACAACTACTACGAGGTCTCTGCTCAAGAGCCGGATAACCCTTGCGGGCCCATTCAAGGGGTCTATAGAGTGTTACGAGGGGGATGCTGGAAAAGCCTTAAAGAAGATCTGCGTTGCTCCCGTCGGCACCGCAACAACCCCGGCACAGTGAATGGAACCTATGGGTTCCGTTGCGCTGCTGATGTTCAGTAGGGATACAAATGCCATCGATTTTATTTGTTTGTTTGGGAAATATCTGCCGATCGCCTGCTGCTGAGGGAATAATGCGTCGTCTTGTTGAGCAGGAGGAGGTTCCTTTTCCGGTACATATCGAGAGTTGCGGCCTTGGGGATTGGTGGACGGGAAAATTGCCCGACGCTAGAATGAGAGAGGCGGCGTCCAAGCGGGGACTTTCTCTAATAAGTCGGGCTCAGCGTGTGCAGCCACATTTTTTTGATCAGTTTGACTTTGTGTTGGCTGCCGACCATAAGGTGATGAACGAGCTGTATCAGTATGCATTAACACCGGATCAGAAGTCTAAGGTTTTGCTTATGACCCACTTTAGTGGGAGCTATAAAAATCAAGAGGTGCCGGATCCTTACTATGAGGGGGAAGCTGGCTTTGAGCATGTGTTAAATATGCTCGAAGATTCGTGCGCAGGCCTTCTTGAACATCTTAAAAAACAAAAAAAATGAATATGTCGTCACAATTTAAAACACTTTTAGGCCCTCTATTTCTTGCTTGTGCGTTATTTGCCATTGCATTGAAGCCAACTTCCACCCCTTGGAGTATCTCTGCGGTCGCTTTGGTGGGATTACTGCTCTCCCACCAGTGGCGGTGGGTGGGTGTGCTGGCTTCTACCATACTGCTTTTCATCATTGCGTTTATTGTGCCCTCCACAGACCCGTTATGGATGACATTTCTTATCTGTTCAATCGCTGCCTCCTTTGCCATCACCGTCTTGGCTCAGGATGATTCTGAGTCGGTGCAGAATCCAACGCCCTCACAAACCAATCAGAGTGATGCCGTATTTGCTTATGAAGCTCAGATGATAGGATATCACAAGATGATTTCCGATCAGGAGAAACTGCAAACCCAAATCCAGAGCAAAACAACAGAAAATGTTCAATTGAGAGAGCAGTTAAAGCAACAACAGGAAAGCCATGCTCAAGTGCAAGTGGATTGCATTGCAGCGTATGAAGTCAAGCTTGAGGAGCACCGGAAGGTTATCGACGACCAGGGACAGCGTGAGCGCTCCTTGCAATCTCAGTTGGAAGATTTACAGTCGCAGGTGGATGCCAAAGCAATAGAGTCTTCTTCGTTAAAAGATCAGCTGCAGGAACGGCAAAAGGCTCTTGACAGTCAAGGACAGCGTGAGCATGTTTTGCAGTCGCAAGTGGCAGAATTGCATGCTAAAGTAGTGGAGCATGCTTTGCTAAAAGAGCAATTGAGGGGGAAACTCGATGAACAAATTGCAGCCCTGGCTGATCTACAGACGGAGTTCGATGCATTAAAAACGGAAGCGGAAAAGAGATCAAGCTCACCAGGTGAGGTGGGTAGTCAGGAATTGTCTCGGGTGTCTGGCCTGTATCAACAGCTGCGGGAGCAGTTTGCAGAGAAATCTAATACCTTGGCAGAGGTGCGTCAGCAATTATTCCGCACCCAAGAGCAGCTCTCCGCATTGCAACGCCAGCATGAGGATGAACTTTTGGCAAAAGATTTGGAAAATCAGGCCTATATAGCTCATTTGTTGGAGTCTGCCGATGAAGAAATGGCCCTCCTAGAGCAAAAAGATCAGGAGATCGCTCAGCTTCATGCTGTCATAGATGCGTTTACAAGGTAGTGTATGGGGTCAGGCCTGACATTCTGACATTCGTTATTTGGAAGGGGGAGAATATAACCCTAATATCTGGTGATGCCCCCCTTCCAAATAACGAATGTCAGAATGTCAGGCCTGACCCCGTATCCAGGGTGTAAGAACCTTGTGTCCCGTCTCGGTAATGAGAATCGTGTGTTCCCACTGGGCGCTCGGGCTCCCATCGCGCGTGCGGGCCGTCCATTTATCGTGAGAATCGATCACAGCTTCACGTCCACCAGCATTGATCATCGGCTCAATCGTGAAAGTCATCCCCGGAACTAAAGGGATTTTAATTTGATTGCGGTGGTGAGGGACTTGGGGGCCTTCGTGGAATTCAACGCCGACACCATGTCCAACGAATTGATTGACGACAGAGCATCCCTTAGATTGGGCATAATCTTCGATCACATCGCCGATTTCATAGACGAAGACACCAGGTTTTAGAATGGCAATGGAGCGCATGAGGCATTCGTAGGCCACATCGACGACGAGTTTTTTCTCTTCGCTGACATCGCCGATCATGACCATGCGACTGCAATCGCCGATGTAGCCGTTGAGGAGGCAGGAGGCATCGATGTTGAGGATGTCGCCATTTTTGAGTTTGGTGGGGCCGGGGATGCCGTGGCAGATCACTTCGTTGAGTGATGTGCAGATGCTGCGTGGAAAGGGGGGGCTGCCGTAGTTAAGGGGGGCGGGGATAGCGCCCGCATCGAGGTGGAGTTTGTGGGCAAAATCGTTGAGCTCTTGGGTGGTGACCCCTTCTTTGGCCATCGCGCAGGTTTTATCGACGATTTCGGAGGTGAGTTCGCAGGCGCGCTTGATCCCTGCGATCTGTTTTTCTGTTTTGATGATGATATGGTATTCGCGTAGGTAGAGCTCTCGTAAAGCTTGGGAATCTGTGGGATGGATGCTTTCGGTTTGTGGGTAGTGGCAATGCTTCCACTTTTTATCGCTGCCACACCAACATGGATCGTTTCTGCCTATCATCATGAGAACCTTTATTCTTTCAATACATAGTCATTATAATGGCAAGGGAATTGCCTTGTCCAGCACAAAATGGACATGGACAATGGACGACATGGACGAGCAGCCATGGACAATGGACGACATGGACGAGCAGCCATGGACAAGCGAACATGGACGAGCAGCCATGGACTAAATGTGTATCGTCCATTTTGTCCATGTTTGCTCGTCCATGTTTGCTTGTCCATGGTTGTTCGTCCATGTCGTCCATTGTCCATTTCTTTTGTTAAAATTTTTATTGACTTTAAAATATTAAATATGTTAGAATTATTATATAAAAATAAAGGAGATGTTATATATGGATAATAATAACAATGTAAGTTTTTATTATAGACTCAGACAGGTTGACACCACTTTGGATGAGATTCCTAAGATAGAGCGCGATACCCTCGCGATCATGAAAAAAATGAAATTTCCAGGCTTTAACGAGATCAAGGATACTGCTGTAAAGGCATTAATCTCACTGAAAGACAAGGCCACAACTTTGGCTGATGTTCAGAAAAAATTAAAAGAGCCTTTAGAAAAACAAACCAAAAGCAATTTATGGGCGTTATTTCGTGTGGCATTAGTGATAGCAATTGTCGTAGCAGTCGTTGTTATGTTCCCAGCGATAGCTATTGGACTAGGCGGTGTCCTGGGAGGGTTTGCTGCAGCCGGAGTATGCGTTGGAGGATTTTTCGCTACGGGTGCTCTAGCCTGTTATGGTGCGCATCGAGTTGGTTTAGAGTTAGATGATGAAGTGTTTATCGCAAGTATCGCGTTTGGGCCAATATTAGGGATTGCCTATCCTATTTACGAACTCTTTGACAAAAACGTTTTAGTTAAACCTAGGTTGGAGAGAAAAGAAAAAAAACTGAAAAAGGATTTAGAACAACACCAGGAGACTGTCGTTAGAGTTTTCAAACAAGATGAGGCTTTTAATGTAGCATTGGGTCATCTAAAAGAAAAAATTGACAATGTGGGTCGGTTTTTAGTGGATGTGAAAACCACTTCAGGAGACAAAGCATTTGAGGGGGATATTCAAAGGTATTTAAACAACTATCAAAAAGCGTATGCCAACATCTTATCAGTTCAGCAATTTGTTGAAAGAATTGCTGGGCTACCAGGCCGAGTCCCTGTTATTGCGTGAAATAGGCGATGAGCGAGATGACAAACACGATGAGGACAGGTACTTTCACAGGCTTGAAGTCGTAGAGTTTGTAGAGGATATTGAGGATTGTAAGCGTGATCAAAGCGGGGTAGCAGATTTGCAGGAGCGGTACCAGGAAAGCGGCGATCCCCATGAAATCCAGGGTGGAGACGAAAAAGGCAATGACCAGAGTGATAAGCAGGGAGCTTCCATAGCTAACCTTATCGCAAATAATATCTTTGTGAAGAAATTCTGCAAAAACAGCTGAGAGGGCGATGGCAGTCGTCAGGCAAGCCAAAGCAACAGCACTACACGCAATAATCGCTGCATGCTCTCCGAGCACATGGATGGCAATCCTTGCGATGAGTTCATCAGAGGGCACATTAATGAGCTGCCCGCTGTAAAACGAGGCCACATAGTTAAAGCCAATATAGGTAATAGCCAGCAAAAAGGCCCCGATAGCACTGGCTTTTAGGGCCGTTTTCATGAGGGAACGGTGCATGTTTCCTGTGATTGTCATCCCATTTTTCAAACATTCAATAATTACCGACGAAAAGAAAAAAGCTCCGAGGAGGTCCATCGTCAGGTAGCCATCTTTTAGTCCCTTTAAGAAAATTTCGAGTTTATCATGGTGCGCGATAGGAGCCTCATGCTCGCTGAGGAGCCCTTTGATGATGATGATAGCCAGGGAAGTCAGCAGTAGGGGAGTGAGGATATAGCCAAGGGTATCGAGGATAGAGTTTTTTCTGATGGTAAATAAGAAAATAGCGGCACAAGCAATGATACTGAAGATGGGGAGCGACATCCCGGGCATCAAAATGTTCATTGTTGAATAGGAGAGCGTAATGCATCTGGGAATGGCTCCAAAGGGGCCGATGAGCCCCATAATAAACAGTGCCACCAAAAAACCAGGCACTTTTCCTATTCGCTGGAAGAAAGTATCGTAGTCGCCATCAAACAGAGTCATTGCAATGAGTCCGGCAAAAGGGACACCTACCGCTGTGATAAGTAGGCCGATGATGGCATAAAAGTTTTGATCTTGAGCGAATTGACCAAGAGCGAGGGGGAACACGACATTACCGGCGCCGAAGAACATGGAGAACATTGCCAGTCCAGTGACGACTGTGCTGAAATTGCTTTTTGTTTGCATATCATGAAACTTTAGCACAATTGAATATTTGAGGCAACGAGAATTTACATGTTGACTTTATGTGGGGCAAAAGTGTACGTTTAGTAGCATGAAGAAGAGATCAACAAAGAGTACCCCATCGATAAAGATCGCGCCGTCGATATTGGCCGGAAATTTCGGTTATCTTGCTGATGAGGCCAAAAGAATCGAGGCTTCAGGAGCCGATTATCTCCATGTGGATGTGATGGACGGGCATTTTGTTCCGAATATTACCATTGGTCCACAGGTCGTTTCGGCAATTAATCGAGCGACCGATATGTTTCTGGATGTTCATCTGATGATTTACAATCCTTTCGACTACGTGGAGCGTTTTGTTGAGGCTGGTGCAGATATGCTGACGATCCATTTTGAGGCTACCGAAGAGGTGGATGAGGTGTTGAATTACATTAGGCGTTGCAATATTAAAGCGGGGTTGGCGTTCTGTCCGGAGACATCGATGTCGATGATTCCCAAGTATTTGGATCGTTGTGACCAGATTTTGTTGATGACAGTGCATCCCGGCTTTGGCGGGCAAGCCTTTATGTCTGAAGTATTAGAAAAAGTTAAATTTACTCGAGAGACATGTGATACATTGAAAATACCTATGGATATTGAAGTAGATGGGGGATTAGATGAGCGCACAACAGCAGAGTGTTACCGTGCTGGTGCGAATGTGATCGTAGCAGGAACCTATTTGTTCCACGAGCCCGACATGGCGTTGGGTGTGAAAAAATTACGGAACGCAAACAATTAATGTAGAGATGCTTTATGGTACTTAGCAATAATATCACTCCGGGAATGACACTATCGATCAACGGAAATCTGTATCGAGTCGAGTCAAGCGTTAGGGTGACGGTCCCGAAAGGAACCCCTTTTATCAAAACAAAGCTGCGCGACCTCGCTTCCAACGACCTCGTCGAAAAAAGTTTTAAGTTAGAGCAAACAGTCAAAGATGTTTCTCCCGCCGAGCGGAAGCTGGAATTTCTTTATACCGAAGGCAAAGATTATCTATTTCTCGATATCGGCAACCTTGAAAAAATATTAGTGCCCGCAGGCATTGTAGGTGCTAAAGTGAATTACCTCAGAGAGGGAGTCGATGTCAAAGCCCTCTGCTATGGCGATACCATCTTTGCTTTGGAATTGCCCCAATTTTTGGAACTGATGGTTTCAAAAATTGAAGAGGGGGAGACCGACGACGAAGAGGAAACCTACGTAGCAGTATTGGAGACGGGAGCGCACATCGAAGTGCCTCCATTTGTTGAGATTGGAGATATCATTAAGGTCGATACTCTTACAGAAGAATACGTTCAAAGAGTTTAATTTATTGGAGGGGCCGAGTGGAAATCAAACATATTAAAGAATTGATGGCTGTGATGGGGCGCACAGGGACAAAAAAGCTGCTGATCAAAAAAGAGGGCTTCGAGCTACAGCTAGAGCAGCAGGGAGGCGATATCCAAGGGGCAATGCTTGAAGGTGGCCATGAGGACCTTTTAAGGCAGGAACATGCTCTCAGACGCGCCGCATTGGCCTTGCATCAAAGTGAGATTCCTGGAGGGATGGGAGCCCATATGGCGCCTCCACAAGCCTCTCAGACGGATAAAAAGACAGAAGTCCCCGGCGAGTATGTTGTCTCTCCGATGGTAGGCACCTTCTATACCTCCCCATCGCCCGATGAACCCCCTTTTATTAAGGTTGGCGATAAAATCGAGAAAAACACCGTTGTGTGTATCATCGAGGCCATGAAAGTGATGAACGAAATCAAAGCAGGTGTCTCAGGGACCGTTGCTGAAGTGCTTGTAGAGACAGCACATCCGGTGGAATTCGGCACCAAGATGTTTAGATTGGTTTGATAGATGGATACCATACACAAAGTCTTAATAGCTAACCGCGGAGAAATCGCTGTGCGGGTGATCCGCGCCTGTCGAGACCTCGGGTTGGCCACCGTGGCTGTCTACTCCCAGGCCGATGCAGAGGCCCTTCACGTGCTTCACGCCGATGAAGCCATTTGCATTGGGGAAGCCCCCTCATCGAAATCGTACTTAAAGATCCCTAACATTCTCTCCGCATGCGAAATCACTGGTGCCGATGCGATCCACCCAGGCTATGGTTTTCTCAGTGAAAACGCCAACTTTGCTTCGATTTGTGAAAGCTGTGAAATCAATTTTATCGGGCCCTCACACAACGCTATCGCCCTTTTAGGGGATAAATCTAAAGCGAAAGCGACAGCAAAAAGTGCCGGATGTCCTGTGATTCCCGGATCCGATGGGATCATTTCAGACCCCAGACAGGCCCTTAAAGAGGCAAAAGCCTTAGGCTTCCCCATCTTTATCAAGGCAGTAGCTGGCGGAGGAGGCAAAGGGATCCGTATCGCCCACGATGAACATGAGTTCCTTAAACTGTTCATGGGGGCACGTGCCGAGGCTGAAGCTAGCTTTGGCAATCCAGAAGTCTATCTGGAAAAAATGATCTTGAACCCCCGCCACATCGAAGTGCAAGTCATGGGCGATAAACATGGCAACTACATCCATTTAGGGGAACGCGATTGCACCATTCAACGACGTCGACAAAAACTCATTGAAGAGGCTCCTAGTCCAGTGCTGACACCAAAGCTGCGCGAAAAGATCGGACAAGCCGCTGTGAGCGTTGTCAAGAAAGCCAAATATTATTCTGCAGGGACCGTCGAGTTCCTTTTGGATAGCAAGCAAAACTTCTATTTCATGGAAGTGAATACACGCATCCAAGTGGAGCATACCGTCACTGAAGAGCTCACAGGTGTCGACCTTGTCAAAGAGCAGATCCGCGTGGCAATGGGACATAAGTTGCAATACGATCAGAAGAGCATTCAATGTCGCGGCCACGTGATCCAGTTTCGAGTCAATGCCGAAAATCCTTCGGAGAAATTCGCCCCTTCACCCGGACGTCTGGAATATTACCTGCCGCCAGGAGGTCCTCATGTGCGTGTGGACAGCGCTTGCTATTCTGGGTACAATATACCGCCCAACTATGATTCGATGATTGCCAAGCTTATTGTGAAGGGAAAAGACCGTGCAGAAGCCATTGCCATTGGTAAGCGGGCCCTCCATGAATTCCATATTGGCGGCGTCTATTCGACCATTCCGTTTCATTTGTGTATGCTTGAAGACCCCAATTTCATCAATTCCACCTATGACCTTACCTACATTGATAAGCTAGTAGAGGAAGGCTCGCAGTTCCAGCAAGACGATCAGGAATAGAGCGCAACTTGAATGGACAAATAGACAATGGACTGAAATGGACCTAAATGGACCTAAATGGACCTGAATGGACCGAAATGGACCTGAATGGACCTGAATGGACCGAAATGGACCTGAATGGACTAATGGACGATCATCCTAGGCTGATCGTCCATTAGTCCATTTCGGTCCATTTCGGTCCATTTCGGTCCATTGTCTATTGTCCATTCATGTTGCGCTCCATCCCTGCTTGCTGCTCATCCCTTGCATGCGCTGCAGTTCTTTCTGTCTTGTGATCTTGTTGAGGCTATCGACGATGGTGAGCGTGCGCCCATCGATCTCCTGCTTGGAGATGCGCAAGTGGTGCTCAGCATGCTGGGCCACCTGGGGAAAGTGGGTGATGCATAACACTTGGTGTTGCTTGCCGATCAACCCCATCTTTTCCCCGACGATGTTCGCTGTTTCCCCGCCGATATTTGAGTCGATTTCATCGAAGATGAGCGTTGGAATCAGCTCTTTGCCCGCGAGAACAGCCTGTAGGGCAAGCATGGTGCGTGAGAGCTCCCCTCCACTGGCACATTCACAGATTGAAATGCGATGCTCTCCTACGTTGGGAACCATGAAGAATTCGATTTTGTCGTCGCCAAGATTCCCCCTTTTCTGTGGGGAAACTTCAATATCAAACTCCACTTTAGGCATATTTAGGGTGCGTAGCTGCGATTCGATAGCGGGTTTTAGCTGTTTAGCAGCACGCTGACGATGAGTTGTCAGGGCTTTTGCCAGTGTATCTGTTTTTTCAGATTGTGCTTTTAGCTCGATTTGGAGCTGTTCAATGGCAACATCGATATTTTCCAAAATATCTAGCTGACGTTTGATATTGGCTAGGTAGGTGTGGATCTCGGCGATCGTTGAGCCGTATTTTCTTTTCAGACGGGCAATAAGGGAGAGGCGTTCGTTGAGTTGATCTGCTCGCTGTGGGTGGTATTCGATACGGTTCTCAAAGGCATTGAGGGTATGTGCAACCTCATGAAGTTCTATTAAGGCATTGTCGTAGGAGGTGGCAGCCTCCTGTAGCGTGGGTGCTAGCCGGATCAGTTGCTCAAAGTTCGCTTTCTGTCGGCTAAGCTGGTTGAGGAAGGCACTTTTCTCACTATTGAGCAGCCTTGTGATTTCCCCTAGCTTCTGAGCGATCTCTTCGGCATTCATCAATTGCGAGTATTCGGCAAAGACCTCCTCCTCCTCACCCTCCTGAAGACGGGCCTCTTCGATCTCTTTGATTTCGGTATGATACACCTCAATATCGCGTATCCTCTTGGCCTCCGATTGTGTGAGAGCCTCTAGACTCTTGCGAGTCTCCAACTCTTGCTTCCATGAGGTCTCAAAAGCGTTGATATGGCCATGTAGGCACCCAAAAGCATCTAGAGCCTGTCTGTGGTACTCTACGGAAAGGAGTTTTTGGTTGGCATGTTGTCCGACAATATCAAAAAGATGCTCGGTCACCCGACGAAGCAGCGGCGTCTGTGTGAGCTGGTTGTTGATGAAGGCACGGCTTTTTCCTGTGGTGGCAATTTCCCTGCGGATAAATAGCTCTGCATCGGGGTCATGGTCGATGCCTGCATCGGAGAGGATATCGATGAGTTGCGGGACTCCCGAGATGTCGAAGATAGCCTCGACGACCCCTTTGTTGGCACCATGGCGCAGTATTCCGCTGTCGCAGCGCTCCCCAGCAATAAGGTGGAGGGCATTCATGATGGCCGATTTTCCCGATCCACTTTCCCCTGAAAGCACGTTGAAGCCGAGGCCAAAGGAGATCGAGGCATTTTCCACTAAGACGATATTGGTGAGTCTCAATTCTTTAAGCATAGAGTTACTTGTCGTAGGTCGTTAATAACACTTCGTTGGACTGTTCTGGGATCGATTCTTCGAGGTAGCCCCCATGGTTCCACTCCGATGATGTGAAGACCAGGGCCGCATGGTTAGGCGTCTCTTTCCTGCTTGTGTAAGCAACAGGAGTGATCTCGATATCAGGGGCATTGAAGCGATAGATGATGATTTTTTTGACGTCAGGGGCATTCTGAGGGGTGATTTTTCTTTTGGAGAGGTCGGGACCACTGATTGGATTCGACCGATTGAAAATCTCTACCAGATGATTTTGCTGCTGGAAATTTAAGGTGTATAGCAGGCCGTTATGTTCCACAGCCATCCCTCTCACATCATTGGGAGCGATGTATTTTGAAGGAATAAACCCAAATAATGAAGCAATATTCATCAAGATAATTACGGAAAACCCACATAAAACAGCGATGACCATAACAGATGTTGTGCGGCGATTCATTGGCTCTCTCCTTGAGTTCCTTATCTTCTGCTCTAATGCACAATTTCGTCAAGAGTTTTGAAGTGCAACTTGGCCACCTGGAATAAAGCCTCTCTTCCGTGGTTGCGCACGAAGAGTTTTCCCGCTGCCACCGTTTGCTTCGAGCATCCTTTGGGAAAGGACTGGCCAAACTGTTTCTCTAAAGCTTCCATTCCCTCAACAAAAGTGTTGCGAGCGAGTATTGAGGCAGCAGCGACGACAACATCTTCTTCACCACGGTGCCTTTGTGTGAGGTCTAGTTCGAGGTCTTTGCGTTTAAGGGCAGAGAGGACCACGCGTTCGTTGGCAAATTGGTCGATAATGACTGAACGACACCCTGTTTTTGCTGTCAGTTGCTCGATGGCAGTGGCATGACCCCAGGCGAGCAGGCTATTGAGATTTTGGAACTGCTCCATCAGTTCGTTGTATTTTGGGGGGTTGATCTTGACGATATGATGGGTGAATTCTTGACGAATCTTATGGGCAATCTGCTGGATCATCTTGGGACTAAGAGACTTCGAATCGCGCACCCCAATCTGTTTGAGTTTGATGATTTCGTCGCCTTTAGCAAAAACGCCAGCAACGCAAAGAGGACCGAAAAAATCGCCTTTCCCCGATTCGTCGATGCCGATGCGAGCGGAGGTATCGAGCGGAGAGGTATCGGTTTCTAAAGCTTCTGGGCGGTCCCGGTAGGTGAAGCTGAATTGCTGGAGGATATGTGGTTCTAGATAGAATTCGATGAAGGGCCCCATCTCTTTGCCCTGGACCGTGAGCTTTCCTGACTGGTATAGAGTGCAGGAAATACCCTGTTTCTTTGCTGAAAAAATGGTGTACATCGGGGTGGTGAGGGTAAAACCTTGCTCTTCAAGATCTTGGATGAGCTGCGGCGCCAATGTAATATCAATTGTCGCTACAAATGTGCTGGGAGGTGGTGTTGCATCTTGTTTAGTCATAGAGGCAGCATATCCTTTTCATCCAAATCGATCAATAAAAAAGAACATGATATAAGGGCTTTCTACAACGCAGGCCTTCAGCCTGCAATCATATTTTCGGTATACCTAGGGCGCTGCCCTAGGCTTTTATAACCCAGGGCGTTGCCCTGAAGGCAGTTCTGGAACATTTTAGTGGTTTTTCCTAAAGAATAGATCACTTCTTGATTCCAAAACTATTTTCAGGGCAACGCCCTGGAATGTAAAAGCCTAGGGCAGCGCCCTAGGTATGCTAAAAACGCGATTGCAGGCTGAAGGCCTGCGTTGTAGCACTTTTTTATTGCACAACATAGAATGAAAATGGTAAAGTCTTGTTTGCACCGGGGATCTTGTAGAATGGGGCAGTTCGAACCAGGTCAGGACAGGAATGTAGCAGCCTTAAGAATGTCGCTCTATGCTATGAGGCTATCTCCGGTGTTTTTTTTATCCCAGGATTATGTCCAGAGCTCTCTTTTATGTGGCATCTCGCGAGGGATCTCTTTTGCCGGCAGTGGGAAGGTCATCGGACGTCGTTTCCCCATAAAAAGCGCATGGCTGATTCCTTTTTCTGGGTAGAGAAAACGGCAGATTTTTTCGAAAAAATTCATCGCAAAAGAGCTTTGTCGAAGCCTGGAAGTTGGGCACCCTATCCATTTAAGAAATTGGCACAACCGCAAAAAGAGGCGGTGGTGTGAGAAGACCCACAGGTCGATGGTGAACTCCGTTTCAGCGAGTGCATTTAGACGTTCCAGTGCATCCTCGCTATTCAGGTCCAACTCTGTCGAGCAGATGATCCGTCCATCATTTTTCAAAAGACGAGAAAGCTCAGCAAAAGCAAGACGATAGACACTGGCAGGAAGGTACCCAATCGTTTCTGTGCAGACCACTACATCATAAGCATCATCTTCCAGGGACGTCATGGGAAAACAGTCTTGGACTGGTCGGATGTGTTGCATATTATGCTCCTGGAGGGCCTTTAGGGCATTACCCGCGATATCGACAGCATCGACATCGGCACCAGCATCGCGTAAAACCCTTGATAAAACCCCTGAACCGCATCCAAGATCGACCGCACGCTTTTTATCGAGGGAGATGGATTCTTTGATCAGCTGTACCGTTTTTTGGATTCGCTGACGCTGGATACAGTCCCTTTCTGGGTTGAATTGTTCGGGATTTTGATGCCACATCCGCTCCATTGTTGCTTGGATTTCCAGTCGCTGCGAATTAGCCTGACTTTTTTTAGCGCGCGAGGAAGGGTTAACTTGGGCGATATTTAAACGTTGACTAGACATAATTTCTCCTTAAAGAGGACTCTATGTAATTTTTTATATCTTGTCAAATATCAGCTTAGCCCATTCTTTGCTTGCTTCCAATGGATCGATTTGCTAGTATCTGGGATTCAACAAAGTGAAAGGAGAGGGCAATGTTACGAATGCTACTATCAGCGCTGTTTATGATGTTTTTTGCCGTTGGTTGCGGACCTAGGTATGTCGATTATTTTCCTAACCATGACGATGGAACACCGAAGCCAAAAGTGGCTTTGCTACCTATTTTAGATTCATCCAACGGCAAGTTGCCGTGGAATATTTCTGAAGAGCTGTCTCAATCGATTTATGACGATCTGATGGATAGCGGCAAGCTGTATGTATTACCACCCAATGAGTTAGGAGTACCACAAAATATCTCTGCAGATTGTTTTGGCGGTAATCTCGATTTCTTGCGCAATTTTCATGATACCGATTTTGTGGTGGCTCTTGAGCTGATTAAGCATTCGACGACCCCATGTAAAGAGGCACCCCCTCCAGGAGGGGCTGCTGCAGGGTATCTTAACTGTAGGTATGTCCTTGATTTACAGATGCGTGTGCGTATCTTAGACATTAGAAATCCCAGTAATCCTCGTACGATCCTCTATGAAATTACCAAGACAAGCTACAAGATTTCCCCACCAGAAAGCGGTGTGAACTACGATAAAATCACATGGAGTAGTAGTGCATTCAGATCGACCCCTTGTGGGATTGCTCACCAAAGGCTTGTGCAGAACCTAACAGCGCGGATGGAGGATATCATCAGGAGCGCAAATTGACATCTCTGCTGGATCAAGATCTTAGTTGGTTGATGCTAGGGGGGCTGATAGCGACGATTTTCTCGTGGATAGCCTCCAGAAACGGGTATTACTGGCTACCCCAACAGGGGAGTGGCGTCGGGGTACCCCTTCCTCTCAAGTATGTTGCTGGAGCTTTCGGTTTGTTCTTCTTCATCGAGATGATGATCGTTCCAGAGTTTTTTACTTCGTGGAGAGTATTCACAGAGCAGACAGAGGGTGAACCTTCCGTTCAGCAGAAAATCGTCTTGGATATGATAGGAGCCCTATCGACCTTGCTGATTTTGGTCTGGTTCTATGGAGTCTTGCCAGCAAATTGCCGCCGACAAATCCTCTGTACAAAAGAGCATTTCCAATGGATTATCGACCCTCTCATGGGGATCGTCACCTGGGTGATTGCCTATCCGTGGGTCTTTGTGGTGAGTCAGATCATGCAAGTTATTCTGCTCTTTATTCACGGACCAGTCACCATCGATCAGATTGCTGTCGAACGCGTCAAAGCCGTTGCCGACGACCCCCTCATGCTTGCTTTGGTGACACTTTTTGTTATTCTTATTGTCCCTATGATTGAAGAGCTCCTCTTTCGTGGCTTTTTACAGACATATTTGAAGCAAGTGTTTGGCCGTTCCCTTGCGATTGTCCTCACATCGATCATCTTTGCCGGATTCCACTTTGCTGATAAGCAAGGCTTTGAAAATCTTATGATTTTGGGGGCCCTCTTTGTTCTCTCCTGCTATTTGGGATTTATTAGGGAGCGACAGCAGTCCCTTTTGGCCCCTATCGCCCTCCATGGCACTTTCAATGCAGTCACTATTTTGATTATCAAGATAACCCCTTGAGATTAAGCAGGGTACAGGAAATTAAAACAAAATTTTTAAACTATTCAGATGGAATGCTACAACGCAGGCCTTCAGCCTGCAATCGCGTTCTCGGCATACCTAGGGCGCTGCCCTAGGCTTTTACAACCCAGGGCTTTGCCCTGAAAACAGTGTTTGTATATTTTAGGAATTTTCCTAAAGAGTATATACTTTCCTGCGTCTGAGATCTGTCTCCAGGGCAACGCCCTGGGTTGTAAAAGCCTAGGGCATCGCCCTAGGTATGTCGAGAACGCGATTGCAGGCTGAAGGCCTGCGTTGTAGCACCCTATCTGAATAGTTACGTCAAAATTTTGTTTTAATTTCCTGTGCCCTATGAGATTAAGATGAAGCGGTTGCAAATAATCTTATAATTAGGTATGATCGACTATAATGGATATGTATACAGGTAGGGATGGACTTTAAATCATGGTTGCTGATGTAATGTTATACAAAGTTTCAGCTGTTGGCCTTTCCGATGTTGGTCTTGTCCGTCAGAATAACGAGGACGTCTGGGCGCAGCTGCCTGACATCAACTTTTTCATCCTTGCCGATGGAATGGGGGGGCACCAGGCAGGAGAAGTTGCTGCGCGTCATGCCGTTGACGATATTTGCCATACCCTTTCGCGCAGAGACGCTTCCGAATATCATAAGATGACTCTGAAGGCCGTTGAAGACCAATTGAAAAAAGCCATTCGTCATGCTAACACGTTCATTTTCAAGCTAGGGAGATCGAATCGCGAGTATCGTGGGATGGGAACGACCCTCTGCTGCCTGCAATTCCATCCGGAAGGGGTGATTTATGCTCATGTTGGCGACAGCCGCATCTATCGACTGCGCGATGGGACCCTCACACAGCTTACAAAGGATCATTCTCTTTTGTCAGAGCTTATCGAGCAGGGGGAGATCAAGGCTGACCAGATCTTCGATTTCCAGTTTAAAAATATCATCACAAAGGCTGTGGGAACAGAATCTAAAGTCGATCCCGAAACAACCATCTCCGATGTACGGATTGGCGATACCTATTTGATCTGTTCCGATGGATTGTCCGACCTGCTTTCTCCGCAAGAGATCACTCAAGTGCTTAGCTCCAGATCAGAATTATCTATGATGGCTGAGACTTTAGTCGCTAAAGCCAACCGCAAAGGGGGACGCGACAATATCACCGCTATTTTAGCAAAAATAGACCCCTGCGATGCCTCCTAGAATATATCTCGACAATAATGGCAGCACGGCATTAGATCCACGCATCTGTGAGCTGCTCAACCAATCGATGTTAATGCTAGCAGGCAATCCCTCGAGTACCCATTCATTCGGTCAGCGCACCCGTGCGCTCATTAGTAAGGCTCGCGACACAATTGCCGCCTACCTCCATGTGAAACCTACAGAGGTCGTCTTCACCTCAGGAGGTACCGAAGGGGCGAACATGGTCCTAAAGGGGATCATGCAGAAGCCAGGAGGACACCTGATCACTTCGACAGTGGAACACTCTTGCGTCTATGCGACAGCGCAATTTTTAGAAAAAAATGGAACAGAAGTGACCTTCCTAGCTCCAGGGCCCATGGGTGCTGTCACTCCCGAGGCTGTCAAAGCTGCGATACGACCCAACACCCAGCTAATAGCCTTGATGGCTGTCAATAATGAGACAGGGGTGAAGACAGATATAGAAGCAATTGCGGCAATAGCGCAGGAGGCATCGGTGAAGCTCTTTGTGGATGGTGTGGCCCTCCTTGGCAAAGAGACTTTTGTGATCCCTGCAGGCGTGTCGGCAATGAGCTTTAGCGGACATAAATGCCACGCTCCCTCCGGTGTGGGGATCGCAGTGATCCGTTCCGGGATAAAGCTGCAACCCCTCTTGATCGGTGGAGAGCAGGAGTTTGGTCGACGTGCCGGCACCGAAAATGTGCTCGGGATTGTCGCTTTAGGGAAGGCTGTGGAGTTGCTTTCCCTTGAATTGCCGCGTGCCTCCCAGCAGATGAAAGCGCTACGCGATCTGTTTGAACAGGAAATCTTGCGGCAGTTGCCTAATGTTCATGTGAATGGCAGTGGACCACGCACAGTGAATGTGAGTAATCTAGCCTTTGCAGGGTGCGATGGAGAGGCTCTATTGATTGCTCTCGATGCTGCAGGAGTCTCCGCTAGTCATGGCTCTGCCTGCTCCTCCGGGGCCCTTGAACCCTCACGCATCTTACTGAATATGGGGATCCCTCTGG
>Ga0207058_1099_pt1 | contig 17646 bp, 15 predicted proteins | sample Alteio_BWMinCont_34_FD_153271 | JGI IMG/M metagenome (GOLD analysis project Ga0207058, IMG submission 153271) | Enriched cells from forest soil in Barre Woods Harvard Forest LTER site, Petersham, Massachusetts, United States -... | ecosystem: Environmental > Terrestrial > Soil > Temperate forest >...
GAACTTGCCTTGTAGACTATCCTGTTGAGTTTCTCCTGTCATGAGGAGGTCGTCATCTTGAAAGTTGATCTGTACATGGTTGAGGAGGATATCTTTATCATGTTTTGGCGGACGTATCGCCGCATTGAGGGAGGAGACCGTGAGGGAGTGGGTGGTGAGAGGTTTGCGCATGAGCTGGAATAGGGAGGCATCAATATTGATCCGTTGGACCGAGAGAGTTGTGTTGTTGTTATCGTGGAAGGCGATATCATCGAAAGTTTGGGGGCCTGTCCACGAAAGATTGAGTTGTTTGATGGAGAGGGAGCCATCGATGTTTTTGTTGAGGATATGGACAAGCTGTTCGGTGCCCCATTTTGTGGAGAGGACCATAGGTGTTAGGATGACTGTTAGTACTATGAGGACTAGCAGTGTGCCGAGAATATAAAGGATGCTTTTGATCATGATACTCTTATTTAGTTAACGGATAGGTCTTCAGGGATCATGGAAAGGGGGGCGTAGATCCCGCCCATTTCTCGGAGTAATCCCGACCAGATTTTTTCTGGGGCCACATAAAAAATTTGTCGTACCGAGGCAGGGTGGATGAACCATTGCCCATCGAGGAATTCCCTTTCGAGTTGTCCTGCGCCCCAACCCGCATAGCCGAAGCAGAGGTTGATGGGAGGGCCATTTTCATCGGTGATGACCTCTTGGAGGAATTGGAGGTCGCCGCCGAGGAATACCCCTTCGCAAATTTCTAACGTTTGTTGAGGGATAGCGTCGGAAGTGTGTAGGAGCATCATTTGGTTGGGTTGGACAGGGCCGCCTGCGCGCATCCCTACGTGTGGGTTGGAGAGATTTTGGATGTTGATGATCTCTTCGGGGAGTTCCAATTCTAGGCTTTTGTTGATGACCAGACCGAAGGAGCCATTGGCAGTGTGTTCGCATACCAGAACGACACTGCGGTAGAAAATCCCGAAATCAACCTCAGGGGAAGCGATGAGGAACGTTCCCTTTTGTATTTGTGAATATGGGGCTTCTTCCATTGGCTGGCTCCTTTTATTATTACCCACTTAGAGAGGGGGTCAGGCCTGACATTCTGACATTCGTTGTTTGGAAGGGGGAGGATATAACCCTAATATCTGGTTATCCCCCCCTTCCAAACAACGAATGTCAGAATGTCAGGCCTGACCCCAATCTTGGGGCGAATAGTTACAGTTCTGTTTCACATACCCGTGTTTCTACCACTTGAGTATTGTACATCCTGATTTCCTCTTCAAGCATGCTCACACGTCTCATCAGCTCGGCAAACACTTTGGTATACTCCCGATTGTTCAAGAGATTTTCGCAGCAGGGGGAGGTGCTTACCTCATTCAATACCATATAAACGCGAGAAAGAGAAGTGGAAATTTGGTCGATTTCATCGTTGAAGTAGTTGCGGAATTCTTGGGGCGATTCCAGCTTCTGGAGTAGGTTAAGACGACGTGCCCGCAGGCGTTGCCACCCTTTATCGGAGTGGAAGAGGATTCCATAGTGGTTGACATCATCCATGGTCGTCTCTAACTTGCTCATGATCGAATTCACGCGCAGGTAAAGGTCTTCGCTATAGATAATTTTACCGAGAGTGCCTTGTCCGCTGGCTACATAATCGATAACATTTTTCCCATCTGTGACGAGGTCTTGTGCTTTGACCGCTGCCGTTTTGATCTGCATTGCGGCATCGCTGATATTTTGAATGGTCCTATCAACATTGGGCCACGACCGATTCACCTGTTTGACAACGACATCGATATCTTCTACTGTTTGAGTAACCTTCTCGACAAGCTTTTGTTTGCGAATATCGTCCACAGTAGCATTAATGGTCTCGAGCGCCGTGTCAAATTTCCCTGCAGCGACATTAATGGCTTGCAGGATATCCTCCACCGACTGAGTTTCTTCTGCCAAAATCACTTGTCCATCGACAAGCTGAAGCTTTTCCCCTTTTTGGGGAGCGTAGGGGGTGATCTCTACGTTCTTTTCCCCGAGGAGTCCTGAGGTCTTCGAAGCGACTTTGTCGGTATTGTAGACATTGACACCCGAGTCGACGCGCAAGGTGAGATCGTAAAGGTAAACATGCCCGTGGTTATCTACAGGACCATGGCGCTCTCTTTCAATTTCTTCGATGCCGACAACCTCTCCGACGGGTCTACCGGCATAGGTGACGCGGGTGCCGATAGTAATTTTGTCGATATCGGCGAAGTGGACATGGATGGTTTTCCCTTCATCGCCTAAGGATGGGTGGATGAACATGAGGACAAAAACAACGACGATAGCCGCTGCCGAGACGAATAGTCCGATCATCAAATTTTTAAATTGTTCCATAGCTATATTCTCCTATGTTCCGCCCATTTCAAAGTTTTTTTGTGTCAGTATGGCATTATTGAAAAAGGCTTTTAAAGCAGGGTCATCAATCTTAAAGAAGTCTTCCTTCTTCGCAATATGTTGAATTTTTCCATTATCGTGGAAGGCAAGGCGATCGCCCACTTCGATGGCAGAACGGATATCGTGAGTGACGACGATGCTGGTGGCCTTGAGTTCCTTTTTTGTTTTATTGATCAGTTCATTAATTTGCATGGCGGTGATCGGGTCGAGGCCGGTGGTAGGTTCGTCGTAGAGCACTATCTGGGGACGGTAAACAATAAGACGTGCTAAAGCGGCGCGCTTGCGCATCCCTCCAGAGAGCTCCGAGGGCATTTTCTTTTGTGTGCCTTTGAGTCCGACCATTTCTAGAGCTTCGTCCACTCGCCGTGTGACGACCTTCTCCGAGAGATTCTGTTCATGTTCATGCAAATAGAAAGCTGTGTTTTCTCCGACATTCATCGAATCAAAGAGGGCAGATCCCTGGAAGAGCATCCCCATGCTTTTGGCCGCTTTGAACCGTTTGTATTGACTCATGCTGGAGATGCGTAGGCCGTTGATATCAATATAGCCTTTGTCGGGAGTTTCGATGCCTATGATCTGGCGAAGAAGGACGCTTTTGCCTACTCCGGAGCGTCCGAGAATGACGAGGGTTTCCCCTTCAAACACATCGAGGTTGAGGTCTTTGAGGACTTCCAGTTTGTCATAGCTTTTCCACAGTCCTCTGACGACGATCATCGCCTTTTGTTTTTTATCTGGCGCTATCATAACCACCTATTGATAAAGCTGTTGATGTATTCATAGGAGCTATTAAGCGAGAGGGTGAGGAGGAAGTTGATGATAAGGATGACAGAATAGCAGATCACCACGCTATTGGTGGTGGCTCTTCCGACCCCTGCAGCCCCTCCCTTGGTGGTCATGCCGCGGTAGCAGGAGATCGTGACGATGATGATGCCAAAGACGAAGCCTTTTGCTGAGCCGCTGAAGATATCGAAGGTGGTGATGTGTATCGGGAGGGGGTCGAGGTAGACGTTGGCGGCCATGCCGTAGTAGTCGACGGCGATGACATACCCCCCGACGATCCCCATGAGGGAGCTGAACATCGAGAGAATAGGGAGCATGAAAATTCCCGCGATGAATCGAGGAGCGACAAGATAGCGTAAGGGGTCGACGGCCATAGAGCGTAGGGCATCGATCTGTTCGGTAACTCGCATGGTGCCCAGTTCGGCGCACATCGCCGCGCCGACACGTCCTGTGACCATGAAAGCTGTCAGCACAGGGCCCAGCTCCACCACCATCGCCTTTGCGACCATGAGTCCTGTGGCGCTAGCGAGTCCTTTATCCGACAGCTGAAAGAACGATTGCGCGGCGAGTACCATCCCTGTCGAGAAGCCGGTGATGGCGACGACGGGGAATGACATGACGCCTACTTCATACATTTGGTCGCGGATGAGTCCGAGGTTAGGCGGACGCCTGATAGTGATCCAGAAGACTTTTAGGGTGAGGCAAATGTAGCCACCGATTGCTTCGAAGATGTGCGCTAATTTTGAATTCATTGTATTATCTATACTTTGTGCTTATTACTCTACGTGTACCACAGTTAGATTTTGTTGGCAATGGTAAGAGAGAGAGAGAATCTAATCAGGGCACAGGAAATCAAAACAAAATTTTGAAACTATTCAGGTCAGGTGCTACAACGCAGGCCTTCAGCCTGCAATCGCGTTCTCGGTATACCTAGGGCGCTGCCCTAGGCTTTTACAACTCAGGGCGTTGCCCTGAAAACAGTTTTGGTATATTTTAGGAGTTTTCCTAAAGAGTATGTGCTTTCCTGCGTCTGAGATCTGCTTCCAGGGCAACGCCCTGGGTTGTAAAAGCCTAGGGCAGCGCCCTAGGTATGCCGAGAACGCGATTGCAGGCTGAAGGCCTGCGTTGTAGCACCTGATCTGAATAGTTTCAAATTCTATTGACAAATATTTGAGGATCAGGTAGGCTGGCTCTTTTTCAACACTATATAAAGGAGATATACATGAGCGCTATTTCGGAAGGGATAAAAGGTTACGTCAAAACATCTGTGGCTCTATTGAATACACCGACAATCAAAGAAGGTGTGAAGAATGTGTTAGGGAGTGTCACTTTTGCATTCGGACTCCTAGAGATGTATGATCTATATCAAATTCTACAGGGTCGTTCAATTTCGACCGAAACACACTCATCGCCTCCTACTTTATGGGAGACAGCCAATAAAGTGGTTATCTTGTCTGCCAAAATCTCGTTGATTTTGAGTGCAGGGGTGTCGCGTCCAGGGGTATTTTTGATTTCCTCGCTTGTAGGGACTATTTTCTCTACTACCCAGCTGGCGAGGGTGTTTGGACCCAATACAATCTTTGCTGTGAACCCTTGGCATCCTCGCCATGTGGTGAGTATTGTCGCTGTGATTTTGGCGTTGCCTTCCAATGTTCAAGCGGTCTACAAATGTGCTCAGTGGGCATTTAAATCATCATCAGCAGTTGATAAACGGGCGAAATCTTGGTTGACAGACACTAAGGTGAGAATGATGACTCTATGGAATACCATCACAAGCAGGCCTGCATTGCATGTGGGGAATAGTTTGAGTCGGCTCATCTTGCGCTCTGCATAATAAATTTTATGTAACTATTCAGGTAGGGTGCTACAACGCAGGCCTTCAGCCTGCAATCGCATTCTCGACATACCTAGGGCGATGCCCTAGGCTTTTACAACCCAGGGCGTTGCCCTGAAAACAGATTGAGTATATTTTAAGAGTCTTCCTAAAAAGTGTAGACTTTCTTGAGTCTAAGATCCGCCTCCAGGGCAACGCCCTGGGTTGTAAAAGCCTAGGGCATCGCCCTAGGTATGTCGAGAACGCGATTGCAGGCTGAAGGCCTGCGTTGTAGCACCCTACCTGAATAGTTACAATTTTATGCGGAAATTTCCACCTTGTTAATCCTTCACGAAAACTGTTGTTGGCGCCATGCCTCATAGGTGACGATCCCTACTGAGGTGGCGAGGTTAAGGCAGCGTGCTCCAGGGACCATGGGGATGGTTGCGAAGTGGTCGGGCCATCGCTCGTGTAGGTGTGGGGGCAGGCCCGATGTTTCGGAACCAAAGATTAAGATATCATTGGAATGGTAGACCACATCGCTATATGGGCGTGAGACCTTACTCGAGAGAAAGTAGAAATTATCTGAGGTCTGTTCTAAAAAGGCTTCTAGGTCATCGATGAAGGAGACATCGACCCCCTCCCAGTAGTCGAGGCCGGCGCGTTTGAGCCATCGGTCGGTGACGCTAAAGCCAAGGGGGCGTACTAGAATGAGGGAGGATCCCGTCACGGCGCATGTGCGGACGATATTTCCTGTATTTTGAGGGATCTGCGGTTGGAACAGGACTATTTTCATGAGAAAGATGTTCCCATACGATTTGGGGTCAGGCCTGACATTCTGACATTCGTCGCTAGGAAGGGGGGAGGAGGTCATCCCGATGTGTGGCCATCTCCCCCCCTTCCTAGCGACGAATGTCAGAATGTCAGGCCTGACCCCGATACGGCTCTTATTTAGCTTTGGCAGGTTCTTTCTTTTCTGTTCCTGTCTCGTCTAAATCATCGTCGAAGTCTTCATCATCGGGGTCATCGCCTTCAGCATCCAGCATATCTTTATCTGGGGAGGTGGCTTTGACAACTTCGATGTCGAAGATGAGGAGGGAGTTGGGAGGCAGTTGGCCCTGGCGTCCGTAGCCGGCAGCGGGGTGGACGAACAGACGGCGTTTTTCTCCTTCTTTCATCCCAGCGATCCCTTTGTTGAAGCCTGGGATTGTTTGGTCGATAGGTACGGTGATGGGGCCGCCGGCATTTTCAGAGGTTCCGAAAACGGTGCCGTTGATGTATTTGCCAGTGTAGTTGATGAGTGGGGTGCCGTGTTCAGGAACAGTAGGGCCTGAGCCTTCTTGGAGGATGGTGTATTGGAGTTGTCCTGGCATAAGGACAACAACATCTTTTTCCTTAGCATTTTTCTCCATGAATTTGTCGGCAGCTTCCAGGTTAGTATCGGCAACGGCGTTGTAGGCCTTTTGTTGCAGTTCAGCCATCGCTTTTTCGTAGTCGGCATCGCTCATGGGGGCAGGTTGTCCTGCAGCGCCTGCGCGTATCCCTTTGATGATGTTATCTACATCAAAGTGGATCCCTGAGGTATTGAGGTTACGGCCGATGAAGTGACCGAGGGCTTCAGAGACTTTATTGATGTCTACAGTGTCTGTATCAGATTTTTTTTCTGTGTCGGCAGTTTGAGTCATTTTTGGCGCCATAGCAGACGCTTGGCTAGACTCGTGTTGTTCTTTCTGTTGATTGTCCTTTTTTGAGGCATCATCTGCTGATGATGTTCCGCAAGCCATCAGCGTTGAGATAGCGATTAAGGGCAATATTTTCAATTTTGTGTACATAGCAATCCTCCTATATGTAGATGTAAAGCGAAGTCTAGAGATTTTCCGAATTTAGATCCATAAAAAATTACAAGTCTATCGCAATTCCTAGTTCTTTAAGCTGTTTATCTGCGACACTTGAGGGACATACCATCATGAGGTCGCTTGCCTTTTGTGTTTTTGGGAAAGCGATGACATCCCGAATATTTTCGGTGTCGGTGAGGATCATCATGAGGCGATCCAATCCTAGGGCGATGCCTAGGTGTGGGGGTGTGCCGTAGCTGAGGGCTTCTAGGAAAAAGCCAAACTTAGCTTGGAGTTCTTCTGGCTTGAGGTTGAGTTTTTCGAAAATCTTCTGTTGCAGTTCACTATTGTGAATACGTTGTGAGCCCCCTGCGATCTCATATCCATTTAAGACTAGGTCATAGCCTGACGATCGCACATTGAGGGGTTCTGTATCGATTAGATGAAGGTCTGCCGGGTTGGGTGAGGTGAAAGGATGGTGTTCGCTGTCGAGGCGATGTTCTTCGTCGTTCCAGCTGAAGAGGGGAAAGTCGGTGACCCACAAAAACTTATACTGGTTGGGGTGGATGAGTTTGCGGTCTCTGGCGATCTGACGACGTAGGTGGTCGAGTCCTTGGTTGACGCGTGTGGGCAGATCGGCGATCATGAAGATGAGGTCGCCCTCTTCGACAGTCATTTTTTCGACGAGTTCTTTTTGCAGTTCTTTGGGAAAAAATTTCACGATATTGGAGGTGAGTTCCCCCTCTTGGAATTTCATCCACGCTAGCCCTTTGATGCCAAAGCGACCGACAAAGCTAGTGTAATCCTCGATGGCTTTGCGCGAGAGGTCGGCGCCCCCTTTGACACATAGTCCCTTGACGATTCCGCCCTCTTTAAGCTGCTCTAGAAACACTGTGAATGAGGATCTTTCGGCAATTGAATCCAGGCGGATCAGTTCCATGCCGAAGCGCATATCGGGACGGTCACACCCAAATCGATCCATGCATTCCTTGTGGGAGATGCGGATGAATGAGGAGGGGATGTCGACCTGTTTGCATGTTTTGAACAGGGTATGTACGAGACCTTCGATGATTGGCATGAGGTCTTCAGGGGTGCCAAAGCTCATTTCGATATCAATTTGGGTGAATTCAGGCTGACGGTCGGCGCGCAGATCCTCATCGCGGAAGCACTGGGCGATTTGGAAATACCTGTCCATACCGGCGACCATGAGCAGTTGCTTAAAGATCTGCGGCGATTGCGGCAGTGCGAAGAAGCTTCCGGGATAGACCCTTGAAGGGACCAGATAATCGCGGGCGCCCTCTGGGGTTGATTTTCCGAGGATGGGGGTAGAAATTTCCAGAAAACCATGTTTGTCGAGGTATTGTCGTGTGGCCATCATGACCCGATGTCTTTTGACTAACTTTTCGGCGATATCGCCCCGGCGGATATCCAGGTATCGGTATTTTAGGCGGAGCTCTTCATTGACATCGACAGACTCATCTGAAATGGAGAATGGAGCTGTTTTGGCTTTTGAAAGAACCTCAATAACCGCGACTTCGACTTCGATTTCTCCTGTAGGGATTTTTGTGTTGACCATATCGGGACGACGTTCAATAACAGTGCCTTTGAGGGAGATGACCCATTCGGGGCGTAGCTGCTCTCCGAGGGCATGAGCTTCCGCGTTTTTATTGGGGTCGAAGACAATCTGTGTGATGCCATAACGGTCTCTGAGGTCGATGAAGATGAGACCTCCGTGGTCACGTCGGCGGTTGATCCATCCTGATAGGGTGACATGTGTGCCGGCGTCTTTCTTTGAGAGAATGCCGCAGTGATGTGTGCGTCGATAGTCAAACATGGTTTAAGTTTCCTGTAGTATTTTGGGAAGATCGACTAGGGAGATAGCCGACTTTTCTCCTGTCGACATCTTCTTGAGTTCGATTTTTCCCGATTTGAGTTCATCATCACCGAGGACCACGATATATTCTGCGTGGATTTGGTTCGCTTGCTGCATCTGTTTGTTGAGTTTTCTGTCTTCGAAGTCCATTTGTGCTAAAACACCTTTCTGGCGTAGGTCGTGCAGCAGTAGGAATGCGGCGTCTTTGGCTGCATCGCCCAATGCAATCAAAAACAATTTTGGAGCATATTGAGGAGGGGGTGGCACCCCTTGTTTAATCATTGTCTGGATGAGACGCTCGATCCCTAATCCAAAGCCTATCGCAGGCAGGTTGGGACCCCCAAGTGTTTTGAGGAGGCCATCGTAGCGGCCACCTCCGCAGACGCTATTCTGTGCGCCCAATTCGCCTGCAACGATTTCGAAAACTGTTCTATTGTAGTAGTCCAGTCCTCTGACGAGTAGGGGGTTGATAGAAAAGGGGATTTTGAGTTCTTGGAGGCGTTTTTGCACTTTTTCAAAGTGTGCTTTGCAAGCATCGCTGAGGAAATCGAGGATGCATGGGGCTCCGGCGGTGATCTCTTTATCTTGGGGGTCTTTGGAATCGAGGATGCGCAGGGGATTGGTGTCGAGGCGTATTTGGCTATCTTTGGAGAGTTTTTGCACATGGGCTCTGAAGTAGTTTTGCAAGGCTGTGCGGTAGGTCTGGCGGCATTCGGTATCTCCGATGGAGTTGATGTTCACATGCAAGTTTTTAAGTCCGAGCGTTGAGCATAGCGTGTGTAACAGGTCGATGAGCTCGGCCTCCTGCTCTGGCGCTGAACTCCCCACCACTTCGGCACCAAATTGATGGTGTTGGCGATAGCGTCCGGCTTGGGAGCGTTCATAGCGAAACATGGGGCCGATATAAGAAAATTTGAGGATTGGAGCGACCTGTTCGAGGTGGTTTTCGACGACGGAGCGCATAATGGGGGCGGTTCCTTCTGGGCGTAGCGACATGGAGCGCTCTCCCTTGTCGATGAAGGTGTACATCTCCTTAGAGACGATGTCTGATGTTTCCCCGACGCTGCGTTGGAAGAGCTCGGTACGTTCGAATATAGGGGTGCGGATCTCCTGGAAGCCGTAGATCGCTGCGAGGTTGCGGAACACTCTTTCGACATAAGTCCACCAGTGGGTGGCGCGCCATTGTTCTTTGGTTTCGTAGGGGGAGATATCGAAGACTCCAGGGGGGATAGAATGTTGCATAAGTTGTCACCTAATGAGCGGTTAAATTTCATTCATATTATTCCTAATGGACATTTTGGGCAAGTCCAATAAAAGAGATTTCCCCATACGCTTTTAAACTATGAGCATAGCGAATTTTATCGCGGAGACGGGGAATAGACGAATAGACGATGGACCTGAATGGACCGAAATGGACATGGACAAGCAGCCATGGACGACATGGACAAGCAACCATGGACGACATGGACAAGCAGCCATGGACGACATGGACAAGCAACCATGGACGACATGGACAAGCAGCCATGGACAAAATGGACAGGGCGTGCATTGTCCATATTGTCTATGGCTGCTCGTCCATGTCGTCCATGGCTGCTTGTCCATGTCCATTTCGGTCCATTCAGGTCCATCGTCTATTCGTCCATTCCCCGTCTCCGCGATAAAATTCGCTGTGCCCATAGTTTAAAAGCGTATAGGGAAATCCTTCATTGCAATCAATTTTTTTAAGCGGTAAAGTAAAGAAATATACCTAATGGAGGCGTTATGTCGGAATTTATTGAGGTGCATTGGACCAGCGGCAGCATTGATGAAGCCCGTAAGATTTCCCGTTATCTTGTCCAAGAGAGGCTTGTGGCTTGCGCGCAAATCATCCCCTGGATAGAGTCGATTTCCATGTGGAATGGGCAGCTGGAAACGAATCAGGAGAGTAAGATTGTGATGAAATCGCGTGCCGAACATCTGGATGCGATAAAAAAAGTCATCCGTGAAAACTGCAAATATCAGGTGCCAGAAATTATTTGTCATGTCATTGACGACGTGAATACTGAATATCTTGAGTGGTTGCGCGCCAGCACGTTGGTGGGGAGTGCAGTTTAGCTATTGTGGTAAAAAAAACTTTTTGATATGTGTGTATTTTACGTAAGAACACCCCAAAATGAAAGAGGTTGCCAATGGTAGCATTAAATAAGGTCATCATCGCAGGACGACTAACACGCGCTCCTGAATTGCGTAAAACCCCTAATGGGATGTCTGTCACCGATCTACTTATCGCATTGAATCGTGAGTTCGTAAACCAATCGGGAGATAAACACCAAGAGGTATGTTTCGTTGATGTGGTGGTGTGGGGAAAACAAGCGGAGTCTTGCGCTGAAGTGCTTTCATGCTCCTCTTCCGTTATTGTGGAGGGACGTCTCCAACTCGATGTGTGGTATGCTAAAGATGGCGAAAAGCGTTGCAAATTGCGTGTCGCGGCAGAAAGGGTGCAATTTGTCGATAAAAAGCCATCTGGCGAGCCGCAAGTACCCACAGAACAAGAGTGTGTGGGGGTTTGACTTTTTTCTGAGACCATGATATGACAGTCATATAGCGGAGTTCAGACATTTTTAGGATGACACTGTGTGGGCGGTTGTACAACATCAAAATTAACATCAGAAACGAAAGAAATTGAGCGTATTTTTCTCGGTTTTACGATTGAAGCGCAACGGCAGATGGTTGCCGACTTCAAAAAACCAAAAAAACGCGTGATCATTATTGCTGGTCCTACGGCTTGCGGAAAAAGCGCCTTTGGGATGGGGCTTGCCGAGTTGTGTTGCGGTGAAATTATCTCTGCCGATTCCATGCAGGTGTACCGGGGAATGGATATTGGCACGGCCAAAGCAACGCCGGAAGAGCGCGCACTGGTTCCACATCACCTTATTGACGTTCGTAACCTCAATGAAAGCTATAATGTTGTCGATTTCTATTACGAGGCGCGCCATTGCTGCCAGCAGATTCATAGTCGAGAGAATACCCCGATCATCGTTGGGGGCTCCGGCTTCTACCTCCATTCGCTGATTTACGGTCCCCCGAGTGGTCCTCCCTCAGTCCCCGAACTAAGGCAGTCCCTCGAGGAGGAGAGCGAGCGTTTGGGTTTGGATGTCCTATATGCAAAACTGCAGATGATCGACCCCGATTATGCTAAAACTGTTACGGCAAATGATAAGCAGAAGATCATCAGAGGACTAGAAATCTACGCCCTCACGGGGAAAAAAGTCAGTAAGCTCTCATGGAAAAACCGCTCTAAACCGCAGAACTACGACTTCCGCTGCTGGTTTTTGCACCGTCCGCGCGAGAATTTGTATGCCAGAATTGATAGTCGCTGCGACCAGATGCTAAAAAATGGCTTCCTCGAGGAGGTCATCGCCCTCGACAAACTGGGGCTCCGCGATAACCTATCGGCAGCGCAGTCGATTGGATATCGTCAGGCGTTGGTATTTCTCGATTCCCAGCAGACCAAAGCGGATTACGACCGTTTTGTCACCACCTTTAAACAGGCCTCCCGCCATTTTGCCAAACGGCAATTCACCTGGTTCCGCCGCGAACCTCTCTTCCGTTGGCTCGACCTCGACCTGCACGATAATGAGGTTGCCCTCGAAATGGTCCGCCAAGACTACGAGTCTCTGTAGAGAATTCTGTTGTACTTAATACGTATTGTGTATTATAATGGAGGAAGGAGGGAAGGTTATGAAATACGAACATTTGACAATATCGATCCCGCAGAATATCAAGCGAGATCTTTATTTGTATGTAAAGCCTAGGGGAATTAGCCGTTTTATTACCGAAGCAATTATCAGAATGCTTGTCGGAAAAAAAATGTCGTTGGAAGAACAGTACAAGCTGGCTGGAAAAGATGAGGAAGCGAATAAAGAATTTAAGGAATGGGAAGATGCAACGGTAGGAGATGGCTTGGATGAAACAAACACATGGTAAGTCGCCCCAGCGCGGAGATATTTATTGGGTGTCTTTTGATCCATCCCAGGGAACGGAAATACAGAAAACAAGGCCTGCTGTTGTGATATCGAACGATATGTTTAACAAGAACTTAAATCGTGTCATTGTAGCGCCGATCACCAGTAATATAAAAAATATTTTTGACTTCGATTGCGCGATCACAGTTGAGGGGAGGAGTGGGAAGGTGATGTTAGATCAGCTTAGAAGTGTCGATAAGTCTAGATTAACTTCCAAGATAGGGACCATCGATTCAGAAACTCTTACAGTTTTGGAAAAAGCCCTAAAGATTACGTTTAGCCTTGTTTGAAAGCACAAATTTGGAGTGCGGCGACTTGTAAAAGTCTGAAAGGGATGCTCCGTACGTTTTTTTGACAACATGAGATTAGGGGGTCAGGCCTGACATTCTGACATTCGTCACTAGGAAGGGGGGAGATGGCCACATATTGGGATGGCATCCTCCCTCCTTCCTAGTGACGAATGTCAGAATGTCAGGCCTGACCCCATACACCATTTTTGCAGGTCGCCGCACTCTAAATTTATGCTTGCAAAAACTCTATTTTTTGCTTGCTTTTTTTTGTTTAAATCGTATATAATTATATCTAGATAGTGTTATTGTTAATGTAGTGTTTTGTAAATAATTATTTTTAATATCAAGGTAGGTTTAGATGAGCTGGTCGATAGGTGGACTCGCAACAGGATTTGCGAAGTGGGTTGTTAATGGAGCTGTTGCGCAGGCTTTTCCTGCCAAAGAGGTTGAAGATGAATTTAAGGAAAAGTCGAAGGGATTAGTCGCCCAAGTTGATGATTCTGTAAATAAGCTGTTACAAGCTATATCGTCAAGTGGGATCATCGATGCGAAGCTCGATGAGAATCTAAGAGGCTTTTTAAATAGCGATAACAAGGATCATATTAAATCTGTCGTTGTTGATGTCGTACGTAATACAGTTGCCCATGTCTGTCAAGGGCTTCCCCGCGATCAAGTCAATTTTGCCAATACAGCCTTTATCCTTAAATCAGAGATAGATAGGTTATTAACAACCCGGCCCTGGGGGCGGGGAGACCTTCCAACAGTAGAGGGGGTTTTAGCCGATCCTGCAACGAAACAACAAGGGATTGAATATCTGTCGAATGAAGTGTTAAAATTCCTTTTTCCAGAAGGACAGAAAGAGATTCCCCTGGCTGACTACGGGCGGGTCTTAGGTCCTTTGATAACTGTCTTCGGTATGGGCTCTTCTGTTCAGGATGCTGTCTGGAAGATAATTAAGGACAATACCATCAAGGGCTTAACTCTGTATATTGAATATCGAGCCAATTTCTTGGGAGCATCTCAATTACAAGGAGAGTCTCTTTCGCAGAAAGTGGTTGGAGGGAGCGTATCTGTCGTCGGTGAATTTGCTAAGGCTTTTCTAGCAAATCCACAGGTTCAACAGACAATTGTGGAAAAAGGCACTAGGTTGGTCGTGGAGCAGGCCAATGCTAATGGAATTACGATCTCCCCTGAATTGCAAAGACAAATAGCTCTACAGATTCCAGAATTTGTGGGACATCCTGGTATCATTGATCTGGTGAAGTTAATTGTCGGAACTTTGTCGAGCAGTGTCCTGAGAAAATTGTCGCAATCTCCCGCTAACATTAGTGGAGAGCCTCTTGTTGATGCGGGACTCAATCTTGCTAAGCATTTGAGTGACTTTGACAAAAAAGCAGATAAAGATTTTGTAGCGTTGGCAGGGGAGCTTCAGGAGTTGACAGGATTGAACGGTCCTCTCGAGGGGGGGCAATTTCCTGCATTCTTGCAGGAGCAGATTAACTTCTTTTTTTCGGCAGTGATGCCTGGAATATTGGAGGAAAACTATCCAACAAACATCAAGCCGGCTGTAGAGGCTTTCGATAGGTTCACACAGCCGCAGCCATCGGAGCGCCTGGCTACATTGGAGCATGTGCTTGGATTGGACGAAGCTAAGGAAGAAAAAAAAGTTGGGTGGGATGAAGCTAAGGAAGAAAATAAATTAGTGGTTTCCTGCAGGCGGCTAGCTGGGTTGATTACAGGACTCACCAGAGACATCGTTGCTAGTGAAACTTCTGAAGATGGTTTGATTGGATCTTTGATTGCGGATACCGTTAAGGGACTTCTTAAGCAGCAGTACCCAAGCCTAATGATTCTATCGGAAAAGCTCATTCAGGAAACGTTGAAAGCAAAACCTTTGGAACCTGCCGCTGCCGCCGCTGCCGTCGTCGATAGCGCTGCTGCTGCCGCTGCCGTTGTCGATAGCGCTGCTGCCGCTGCTCCTGCTGCGAGTGTTGAGATGATTCCAGTTGCACTTCCCGAGGCTCCAAAACCATTTGTAAGAGGTATTGAGTCGTTTGCGGGTGCTATAGGCCGTCTTACATCGTCTGTTGCTAAGCAGTTTGGGGAGAGCAGTCGTCCAGAAGCTAACTCCACATGGGGCTGTGTGCAGACGTTGATCGAGAATGTTTTGGGTCAGGCGATGCTAACAGCTAAGGGAAGAGGGGCTGTTAATTTGCCTGCAGATTGTTTAAATACCATTGTTGGACGTGTCACAGGATTTCTCACAGAAAGACAGGAGCAAATTGAAGCAGAATACAAGAAGTTAAAGGAGGGGGGCAAGAAGTTCCCTTACAAAGAAGACTCTTTTATTAAATTGTTTAACCCATTGAGTGAAGGGATATTGGAAGATCTTTTTGGTAAGAAACCTGATGGGGCGGTTAATTTAGAGGCATTAGAACTTGGTCCATTGGTTACTGAGATGCTTCGGCCTCAGTTGCCTGGTATAATATCTGGACAGATTGCTTGGGGTTATGCTTCAGTTGTTGATTTGGCGGATCCATCGCTGCTGGAGAGATATGAAGCGACATTGATGGATTTGATCGGAGACCCTGAAGTGTCGAATTTCGTCAAAATGGTCATCGACAGGGCAACAGAGAAATATATCATCCCATTCGCTGAAAACCAGGTGACGGAGCAGTTTAAGTCCTATTTAGGAGCATCGGTCCCCGCTATAGACGGCGAAGATGCACAAAAGCAGAGGAAGGAGTTGCTTAAAAGGATTGTGAAGAATCTATGCACTCAGGTGGCTGTGCAATCGTGTGCGCAGGCAAGGGCGAGGGGCACTAACCCCGTGGCAGCGATTAGTAAGCTGATTAAAGAAAATCAAGCACTCATCATTGCTGCAACTAAAGAAGGGGACTGGAATGAACTAGTGGGGGTCTTGCAACCGGTAGTGGCTGGGGTGTTAAAAATTGTTTTTGATGATAAGCATCTGGATAATGAGTCTTTACCTTTGGATATTCCAGAAAAGTCCATTCTATTGCTCTTTAAATCGCAGTGGACGGGTATCAAAAATGCGCTTCCTGAGATGATCGCCAACGAGATGATTGAAGAGAAGGGAAAAGTGAAAGACCGTGTTGAAAAGATGGCAGCAGTTCTTCCTCCATTGGATCCAAAGCATCCTGAAGTAGCGGAATTTGCCAAACGTATTGCTTTAGAGGTGGGAAAGCAGATAGCAGACTGTGATTTAAAAGAGCAAGGTGAATTGGTTAAAGATATCGTGACGACATCAATTAGAACAGCATTTCCCGATTTTCCTGAAAAACTTATCCGTACCTTTGTAGATAGTTCTTTGTCGGGTGGGGTTTTGGAAGGGATTGCAAACCTGCCGACAGGACATGCTGATGCGATCGAAAAATATGTTGAAAGGGTAGTCGGACGCTTGCTGAACTCCTCTTTGGCATACTTGAACAGGGCAGAGACCGCCATGGGGCCGGGGGTAGGAGCCTTGTCAGTAGAGTGTGCGACCAAAACGATTGAAACGATAGCCAAGCAACTAGAAGCCCTTCAAGATAAAAAAGCCTGGTTTCCCCGTTGGTGGCGTTCCCCTCAAGTTTTTCGTGGACGTGTGGAAAGAGCTGAAGTTTTGCACGATGTTTTTAAAACAGAGGCGTTTAAAAAGGATGAGCCCGACTTTGAAACTCTACAGTATTCGAGAAGGGAAAAAAACGCTGCTTTAATGGAATTGCATCGTTTACAGCATACCGATGAGATGGATTCTTTAGAGAAAGAAATACAAGATGGAGCAATTTCTCCAGAAATACGGGCTGAAAAAGAAGCTAGGTTTTTTGAGTTACAAAACGATTTGATTGCTGCAGCCAATGCCGTAGCCGAGATTGATTCCTTAAAAAGAGAAATAAAGGATGAGGCAATTCCCCCAGCAAGACGAGTTCAGAAGCAGGCTAAACTTTCTAAGTTAGAAAAAACTCCTGCTGCAAAAATGGGAGCCCGTATAGAGAAACAAAAGGCGATCATCAGAAACGCTAACGAATTTTTGCAGGGCTTTGAGGATAAACAGGTTGAATTACGTCAGGATTTCTTTAAGCCAGTGGTGAAAAGTGTGTTGGAAATGGTTGGAATTAGTAGGAAAGAGGATTTACCTGTCCCGGAGGACCTTCAGGAGATTGCATGGAAGTATTTAGTGGAAGAGGGGATCCCCACTGCCCTTGGAAATATATATATAAAGTTTCTCGATCCCGATTATTTCCGTGCTAATATTTCTGATTTACTGACTGGATTTGGACAAGGTTCCGCGGCTGCCGTTAGCCCTGCCGCTGCTGCTGCTGCTCCTGCTGAGCAATCACCCGATTCAGACCTCGAAAAAGCGATGATAAAATTGACGGCTCAATTTCGAAACTTACTTCCTGGCTCTATCACTAGTATTCTTTTGGGTATTCCTGGGATTAGCGATAGAATTGGTAAATTTTCTGCACAAAGTCTTAGCGCTCAACTCACTCAAAAGACGATTGTTGAGATGATAAAGGAAAAATTGCCGACCTTTAAGGTTCCAGCGGTAAAACCATTGTTGCAGGTTCAGAGCGAAGATGAGAAGTTTCGTCATCAATACACGATTCTTAAAAAATCTCAGCGTGTTGAAAAAATATTCTTAGAGGTG
>Ga0207058_1092_pt1 | contig 17633 bp, 15 predicted proteins | sample Alteio_BWMinCont_34_FD_153271 | JGI IMG/M metagenome (GOLD analysis project Ga0207058, IMG submission 153271) | Enriched cells from forest soil in Barre Woods Harvard Forest LTER site, Petersham, Massachusetts, United States -... | ecosystem: Environmental > Terrestrial > Soil > Temperate forest >...
CCCTTCAGAATGACGTGAGCATTCCATTTGCGGGCGGACTCGCGCGCAGCCTTCACGCGGTCGGCTTGTACTTCCTTTATGGAAACGCCGAGCAGGCGGGCCATTTCGCCGGGGTGTGGAGTGATGGCGAGAAATTTTGTTTTTCGTTTGCGCAGAGTTTCGGCCTCGCCAGCGAAAGCATTTAGACCGTCGGCGTCGAGCACGACCGGCAGTTCGGTTTGGGTAACGATGGTGCGAATGAATTCCTGGGTTTGGCGATGGGTGCCCAAACCAGGGCCGATGGCGAGCACGCTCTTCCCTTCTTCCAATTCGCCAAACGTACCGTCCACCAGGCTTCGCAAAGAGAGCACGCCGGATTTCGTTGCTTTGAGCGGCTCGGTCATGTATTCGGGCTGGCCCGCGGCGATGATGGACTGCACGGACTCCGGCGTAGCGATCGTGACCAGGCCTGCGCCGGAGCGCAACGCCGCGCGTCCGGCGAGGATGGCCGCGCCGCTTTTTCCCAGCGATCCAGCGAGAAGCAAAACGTGGCCGTAGGTTCCCTTATGAGAATCAGCTGCGCGGACGAGCGGAAGCGAGGCGAACTCTTCCGGCTCGGCCCACCGAGCGGAGCTTTGGCCGACTTCCTCGACCAATGCGGCAGGTGAACCGATCTGACGAACTTCAAGATGCCCGCAACAGCCGGCTTGAGCCGAAAGAAGTTGGCCGATCTTCGGCGCCGTGAACGTGACGGTTTGGTGCGCGAACAGAACGGGCCCTTCCGCGGGCTGGCCATCGGACGGCAAACCCGACGGAATGTCGACGGCAAGAATGAAAGCGGGGCGCGCGAGCGTTGCGTTCTTTGAGAGCTTGTTGAGTCGAGTGATGGCCTCGGCGATGAGACCAGCGGCGGGACCGCGGAGGCCGGTACCGAGCAAAGCATCGACGACAGCGTAGGCCGATGCAATCTTGGGCCAGGCGGCCTCCAAGGAAGCGCTGTCTTTCACTTGGATGATTTCCCCGGAACTTTTCACCCAGCGAGAAAGGTTCTCGGCAACGTCGCCCCGCAACTCCTCCGGCGATCCAAATAAAAAAACGGTGGGCGCGAAGTCGACACCCGACTTATCTTCCTTTAAGAGGCGCGCGGCCACGAGCCCATCGCCGCCGTTATTTCCCTTTCCGCAGAAGATGGCTGCGCGCTTATTGGGATTGCCATCTAGCATTTGCTGGACGGCATTGGCGATGTGCTTTCCCGCGTTTTCCATCAACTGCAGGCTGGGAACACCATGGCGCTCGGTGGTGAGCCGGTCGACTTCGCGCATTTCGGCGGCGGTTAGGGCTTTCATGGGAGGTTCACGGCAGAGTCACAGCATCCATCCGCCGCTGACGTTGACCACCTGGCCGGTCACGTACTCGGCTTCTTCGGATGTGAAAAAGGCGACGGTGCCGGCGACGTCTTCGACGGTGGGTGGGCGGCCGATTGGGAACCGCGCGTCGCGAATTTTGCGGGCTTCTTCCAGCGTGAGATCGTTCTCATCAATGCTGGACGGGTTGACGACATTGACGGTGATGCCATTCTTGGCTTCCTCCAGCGCCAGCGAACGGGACAGCGCGACAACGGCGGCCTTGGCGGCTGCGTAGGCGGAAATTTTCGCCTGACCAAAGGCGCGCTCTGCGCCAACGGCACCCATGTTAATAATGCGGCCCCAGCGCGCCTTTCTCATGTGCGGGAGCGCGGCCCGGCAAATGTAGAGAACGGTCATCAAATTGGAAGTGAAAACGCTCTGCCAGTCTCCCAAGGGCGATTCGGCCAGCGTGCCCCAGCGAAAATCGCCGACGTTGTTGACGACAATATCCAAGCGCCCAAAACGATCGACGACGGTTTTGATGAGCTGATCGCAACGCCCGGGATCGGTGATATCGGTTTCCACGGCGACACAATCGGCGCCGCTCGCTTGCAACTGGCGCAGCGCCTGCTGCGCGGCGACTTTGTTCGAACGATAGGCGATGGCGACGCGTGCGCCGTCCTGTGCCAGGCGCAAGGCAAGTCCCCGGCCGATGCCTCGGCTGCCACCCGTGACCAACGCAACCCGATTGCTCAGCGACATTCTGCTCCCCGGAAATATCTCTTGGAAAGATTTTCAGTATAGCGTAGCCGTCGCAGAGGTACTACCGAAGCCGCGCGACGATGACGGTCATGTCGTCGGCTTGCTCGGGGGTTCCGGCCCATTCTTCGACGGTGGCCATCAACGACTCCGCGACCATCAGCGGCGCGGCTCCTTGCAATCGCGTGGCAGCTTCCTTAAGCCGGCGGATGCCGAACTCTTCGCCGTAGACATTCTCCGGCTCAACAAGTCCGTCACTGTAACCGATGAGAACGGAATCCGCTCCCACAGACAGTGATCCTTCTTCATAGGCGTAGTCCTCGACGACGCCGAGGACCATTCCGCCCTTGTCCAAAAGCTCCGCAACTCCATGGCAAAGGAGAAAAGATGGGAGGTGGCCCGCGTTAGTGTAGCGCAGCGTGCGAGTGGCGCTATCGTAGACGGCGATGAAAAATGTGGCGAAGCGGTCGTCGCCAGTGTTGCGCACGAGATGCTTGTTGAGGCGCGAAACCAGTTCCGCAGTACTCAGGCGCTCGGTGCCATCGGCAAGGAGCTGGCTGCGCAAAGCAGCCTGGAGGCTGGCCATTAAGAGCGCGGCGGAGATTCCTTTGCCCGAGATATCGGCGATGGCGATGGCGATGTGCGTGGGGCTAAGCTGGATGAAATCATAGTAGTCGCCGCTGACGGAGCGGGCGGCCTTGCAAATGGCTTCGATCTCGACTCCTGGGACCGAGGGCAGCGTGCTGGGAAAAAGCTGGTTCTGGACTTCGCGGGCGATGGAAATTTCATTTTCCAAACGCTGGCGTTTGTTCTGCTCCTCGATCAGGCCCCCGATGGAGTTGGTCATGTCGTTGAACGATTCCGCCAGCTCGCCCAGTTGGTCGCGGTCCTGAATGGGCACGCGGTGGGAAAAATCTCCGGAGCGTACGAATTGCGTGGCACGGTAAAGTCCTGCCACGGCTCCGGTGATGCGCATGGTGAGAACAACTCCCGTGATGAGAGCGGCGGTTTCGATGAGAAAAAAAAGAATTCCGACAAGGACGAGCAGAAGAAGATAGGTGTCGCGCAGTTCTCCAAGTGTGGTAAAAATTCTGGCGTTTAATCTCGAGGGCCGGGCATTGAACACCGCGAGCACCGGGCGATGCAGGTCCACTTTGCCATCGTTGGCCACGTAGACGGAATCCAGGCTGGACGCCACTGTCACGGGAGTGTCGAGCCAAACCATGGCGCTTTGCAGCGCACGGTTGCGCGCCACGATGCGGTTTGCCACTTTGTATTGTTCCCCACCAGAGGTATAGGTGACGCCTTGCTGCGCGCCACCGAAGTAGCGCTCCATCAGATTAAGCTGGATGGCGCCGAGGTCCGGCGCGACCGTGCCGAGGAAGTCCGCGGTCACTGGCACGCGCAGGGTGACCACGCGCTCGCCTTTGGGATCCGCAATCAGCCGCAAACTTGTCAAAGAAAGCGAGTCGCCCTGCTCGCCCTGCTGCAGGAGGCCCGCGAACGATCTCTTGCCCGGCGCCAAATTGCGAAGAAGAGCGGTGTCATTTGCAAAGCTGATACGGAGCCCAGGGAGTTCGCGATCATGGACGGCGTGCGATTGGGCGGCGAGAATCTTCTCGGAGTCCGCCTGTGTGACGCCTGGAGGCAACGTTCCATGCGCGACGGCGATGTGCTCCGAGATGTCTGCAATCATCTCGACGCGATGCTGAATGTCTTCGTGCAAAAGATAGGCGCCGAGCTGCGAATAGAGAATGCGACCGGCGATCGAAACCAGCGTGACGATCAGCAGAATCGGGACCACGGCAATAAACAGATAGGCGACGATCAGGCGGTTGCGCAGGCTCCAGAGCAGCCGCGTCCTCCACCATCCGATGAAGCGGACCAACAGGTAGATCGCCGCAAGGACGGCCAGGTATTTTAGGAAATTGACAGCACCACCGTTGAGTTCGACGTTGGCGAGAACCAATCCGGCCCCAGCCACCACCATGGAAACAAGATCAAGCCAGGAGAGGCGGTTCCATAGCTCTTTGAGGCTGGCGCGGAAGCGTGTCATCGGTCCGTAGACGGAAAGGATACTCTACCTGAAGAAGTGCCGCCCGCAGAGGAGAAGCACAACGGAAGAATCGGGGCCAGGCACCAAGCGCCCGGCCCGTCAAAGCACCAAACCTACGACTGCTGTGGATTGCTGACCTTGCTGTGGTAGCGGCTGTACGTGAAATAGATTACCAGCCCGATGATCAGCCAAATAATGAGGCGGGCCCAGTTCACCCACCCGAGCTTGTACATCATGTAGCCGTTGAACAAGATTCCGAGAACTGGCACGACCGGCACCCACGGTGTGCGGAAAGGGCGCGCCTGATCGGGATTGGTATTGCGCAAAATCATGACGGCGATGCATACAATGACGAAGGCCAGCAGCGTCCCGATATTCACCATCTTTCCGAGTTGATCGATGGGCGTCACGCTGCCAAGGATGGCGGCCAGCAAACCGACAAGCATGGTGTTTTTATACGGTGTGCGGAATTTCGGATGGATGGCCGCAAAGAACTTCTTCGGGAGCAGGCCGTCGTTGGCCATGGAGTACAGCACGCGCGTTTGGCCGAGAAGCATGACCAACATCACGCTCGTGAGTCCCGCCAGCGCCCCCAGCGTGACGATATGTGATGCCGTTGACAATCCGCGGTCCAGGAACGCCCGCGCAATCGGCGCCTCGATGTTCACGTCCTGCCAACGGACCATGCCGGTGAGCACTCCGGCGACCGAGATGTAGAGAACGGTGCAGATTAGCAGGGAGGCGATGATGCCGATAGGCAAGTCCCGCTGCGGATTCTTCGCTTCCTGTGCAGTGGTGGAAACGGCGTCAAAGCCGATGTACGCAAAAAAGACGTACGCCGCTCCCGCTCCAATCCCAGCAAATCCCATGGGCGCAAAGCTGGACCAGTCATGGCCCCAATTGGAAAAATCGACGTAACGGATTCCCAGGCCGATGACGAAGAGCACTACGGCGACCTTGATGACCACGATGGTGGAATTGAAGCGCGCGCTTTCTTTTATGCCGATGACCAGGACCGCGGTGATAATCAGAGCGATCAGAAATGCGGGCAGATTGAAGCCGATTTCTTTTCCGAAGATTGTCGGCGCGTTGAGCAGCGCGTGAGAACTCTGAACCAACTCCGGGGATTGAGCGCTTATGATGGCATCGACTTTGTCCAGGAAGGCTTGGGTGCCCTGCCGCAGCGTTGCGTCGGAGGCTTGGGCCATCTGGCGTGCGACGATTTTCGTGGCCGTGTCCAGCCCGGTCCAGTGGTCGTAGGCCAGCCACAAAGGCATCTTGATGTGAAAAATGTTCAGCAGCTCAATAAAGTGGTTGGACCAGCCCGATGAAACTGTGCTGGCACCCATGGCGTACTCGAGCGTAAGGTCCCAGCCGATGATCCAGGCGAATAGTTCGCCGAGGGTGGCGTATGCGTAGGTGTAAGCGCTCCCTGCCAGCGGAATCATAGCGGCAAATTCCGCGTAGCACAGCGCCGCAAACGCGCAGCCCAGCCCGGAGAGCACGAACGAGAGCATCAGGCCCGGCCCGGCATAGTGGGCTCCCAGTCCCGAAAACACAAATATGCCCGCACCGATGACCGCCCCCACGCCCAGCGCGGTCAACTGGAACGGACCGAGCGTGCGTTTCAGGCTATGCCCGCCTTCCTCCTGAGATTCCGCGAGCAACATGCTCATCGGTTTTCTTGCGAACAAGGGGTTGCCCATGCAACTCCTCCTTTTGGGGAAGTCTTCCCGCTGGTTCTATGCACTGCCAAATTGGACTGGGACATTGTAGTGGCCCAGCCTCCTATGCCACTACAGGAAAATTCAATTATTGTGTTGTACCCACACGCGCGGCGCGCCGCGACCACCACGACCAGAACAAATAAACGGGAGCCCCGATAAGTACAATTAACATTCCGATTCCTGCGGTCTGTGTTTGATAAAGCAGCAGCACAACCATGATGCTGATGGCCGCTATGACATAGAGCGCGGGAACAAATGGATAGCCAAAGGCACGATATGGCCGCTCCGCATCCGCCCGTCTTACGCGCAGCACGAAAATCCCGATGGTCGTCAGAACATAGAAAAGCAAAGCGGCAAAGACCACGTAATTGAGAAGGTCGCTGTAGAGGTTGCCGTAGGTCACGATCCCTCCCGCGTCCACCCGCCGCGTGCGCAGCAGAATCAAAACAGTAATCCAGATCCCTTGATAGAACAGCGCCGACCCCGGGACGCCTTTTTTGTTCAGCGTGCCGGTGGATTTAAAAAAAAGCCCGTCTTTCGCCATCGCGTAACTGACCCGCGCACCAGCCAGAATCAAGCCGTTATTGCAGCCGAACGTGGAAATGACAATCGCCACCGCCATGATCATGGCGCCGGCAGGTCCGAAGATGGCGTTGAGGGCAGCTGTTGCGACGCGATCGTCGGGAGCGGTCTGAATCTGCACGATGGGAAGAGTGCAGAGATAGGCGAGATTCGCCAGACAATAGAGCGTGATGACGATGACGGTGCCAAAGGCCATGGAGAGCGCCACATCGCGCTTTGGGTTTTTTACTTCCGCGGCTGTGAAGCCGATATTGTTCCAAGCGTCCGCGGAAAAGAGAGATCCGACCTGTGCCACACCAAACGCCACAATGAGACCAAACACGCCGCCCCCCGCGGTGACAGTCGGGAGAAAGCTTCGCAAGAAACTGGCGCCGGGGTCGATAGGCTGGGCGTTTCGAATGGTCCAGAAATGGCCGAAATTCTCCACCATCGCCCCGGCATTTCTGCCCACAAAAATACCGAGGAAGATTAGCCCTACGAGCGAAAGCGTTTTTGCGCTGGTGAAGATGTTCTGGATCAACTTTCCGAGCCGAACTCCCAAAGTGTTGAGGAACGTCAGAAACAGGATCATCAAGACGCCGACCAACTGTTGGATGGACAGGCTAATTGCATATCTTGAGGACAGCGCGATCGGATGAACGATCCAAACGCTTGGTGAAATGGACGGGAACAAGACACCGAGATAGCGCGCAAATCCCACGGCGACGGCCGCGATGGTTCCCGTCTGAATGACGAGAAAAAGCGTCCAGCCATAGAGAAAGCCCCACAGCGGCGAATAGGCTTCGCGGAGATAAATGTATTGCCCGCCGGCGTGAGGGAAAAGCGCCGCGAGTTCGCCATACGAAAGCGCGGCAGAAATGGTAAGCATGCCGGTGAGCACCCAGGTAAGGATTAATCCGCCTGCAGAGCCAGTTTGCCGGGAGATATCCGCGGCAACGATGAAAATGCCGGAGCCAATCATCGAGCCGACAACGATCATCGTGCCATCGAAGAGTCCGATAGCGCGCACGAAGCCGGTTTCGTTGTTGGCAGCGTTTTGCGAGAGTGGGTGCGTGGTGTCAGCCATTCGGAGTGGGCCTCAGACGGCCGCCTCGTGGTTTGCGGCTTCGAGTCGTTCAATAAACTGGCGTGCGCGCTTCGCCGGGTCCGGCGCGAGAAGAATATCGCTGATGACTGCCACGGAATCCGCGCCCACTCCGATCGCCTCAGCAGCCCTGTCCAACGTGATACCACCGATTGCCACGATAGGTTTGTCGGTCAGCGACCGCACCTGCCGAATGAGGCTTGTACCGACGACCGGATCGGGATTGGACTTGGTGGACGTCGCGAACACGGGACCGACGGCAATGTAGTCAGCAGAGGTAGCAGCAGCACGTTCGAATTGTTCGAGGTTGTGGGTCGAAATGCCTACCAGTTTGCCTGCGCCAATCACCGAGCGCGCCCCTTCCACTCCCAAATCCTCCTGGCCAACATGAACGCCGCTGGCCCCCGCGAGGGCCGCGACATCCGCGCGGTCATTCACGAAAAACGTTACACCTTGCGGAACCAAAAGAGACGCAAGCCTTTTCGAGGTTTCGAAGAGTTCGCGCGCGGACGCATTTTTGTTTCGATACTGGAGCAAGCGGACTCCGGTATCGGCGAGTTTCTGCGCGCAGTCTGTATCGGGAGAGGTCAGCAATGCTGCGTCTAATATCACATACAACCGCGGTAGGACAAGACGCATGGATGATTATTTTCCGTTCGTTCCCAGCAATCTTTCGATGAAATGGGTATCAAATCGCCCCGCCGCAAAGTCTGGGTCGGCCAAAATCCGGCGATGCAGTGGAATGGAAGTCTTGATGCCTTCGATGACGAACATCTCCAGCGCGCGCTTCATGCGGCCCACAGCCTCCGCACGGTCGCGGCCTTTCACAATCAGCTTGGCGATCATCGAATCATAATACGGTGGAATGACCGCGTCGGCGTATGCGGCGGAGTCTACACGCACCCCGGTTCCTCCGGGCGCCTGAAACGTTGTGATGCGGCCGGCGGAGGGCACAAACGTTTCGGGATCCTCGGCGTTGATCCGACATTCGATGGCGTGTCCGGAGGAGATAATCGCGCCGGTGGCGTCCTCCATCTTTTCCCCGGCGGCAATGCGGATCTGCGCCTTGATCAAATCCACTCCGGTGACCAGCTCGGTTACGGGATGCTCGACCTGAATGCGCGTGTTCATCTCGATGAAGTACATAGAGCCGTCCTGGTCCATCAGGAATTCGACGGTCCCCGCGTTGGTGTAGCCGATTTTTTCCAGCGCCTTCACGACCTTGGCGCCAAGATCCTTTCGCTGCTTCGCATCCATTACCGGAGAGGGAGATTCCTCCACCAGTTTCTGGTGGCGCCTCTGGATGCTGCACTCGCGCTCGCCCAGATGAATGACTTTGCCATGCTGGTCGCCGAGCACCTGAAATTCGATGTGCCGCGGGTGTTCGAGAAACTTCTCCGCGTAAACGTCCGGCGTACCAAAGGCCTGCTGCGCCTCGCTGCGCGCCGTCTGGTAAGCCGCCAGAAGCTCCTCCTGACGGTGAACCACGCGCATGCCGCGGCCGCCGCCGCCCGCGGAAGCCTTGATGATAAGCGGATATCCTATACGCGCCGCTTCCTTAGCAAGCTGTTCCTCTCCCTCGACGATGCCTTCGCTACCAGGAATAGTGGGCAAACCGGCGGCCTTCACTTCTCTGCGCGCGCGGTCCTTCTCGCCCATCATTTCAATGATCTCGGGCCGCGGCCCGATAAAAGTGATTTCCGAGGCTTCGCAGACTTTGGCGAAGTTCGCGTTTTCACTGAGGAAACCGTACCCGGGATGAATAGCGTCCACGTTTGTGATTTCCGCCGCGCTAATGACCTGCGGAATATTCAGATAACTCTCGCTGCTGCGCGGCGGCCCGATGCAAACCGCTTCATCCGCAAACCGAACGTGGAGTGAATTGCGGTCCGCCTCGGAATATACGGCAACCGTGGAAATCCCCAACTCTTTGCAGGCGCAAATAACCCGCAGGGCAATTTCCCCGCGATTGGCGACTAGGATTTTCTGGAACATGGCCGGCGGGCTACTTCTTCCGGCTCGGGCGGATGCCGAAGAGAGGCTGGCCGTATTCCACCGGCTGGCCGTTTTCGACGAAGATTCGGATAACCTCGCCGCTGGCGTCCGACTCGATCTCGTTCATGAGTTTCATGGCTTCCACGATGCACAGCGTCTGCCCGGTCTCGACATGGGCACCGACCTTCACAAAGGCCTCGGAGCCAGGGCTGGGAGACTCGTAGTACGTCCCGACAATGGGGGACTTGACCAAGTGTAGATCTTCTGTCGAACGCGCCTCAGGAGCCACGGCGGCGGCCTGCGACGCACCTACCGCGCCCGGCACGATGATCTCGGGAGCGGCGGAAGCCCGGGGGGACGCAAAAACCACTCCCGCGGAAGGCTTGCGCAAACGGATGCGCAGGTCGCCCCGGGAGTATTCAAACTCCTCGAGATTGTGCTCCGTCATGAATTGAAGGAGCTGCTCGATCTGCTGAATTTCAGGATTGGCGAACGACGGACTCGACTTCGAAGCCTTTTTTCGTTTCATGCCTGTTCTAAAGTTCGATGAGATCCCGCGGCGCGCGGGTCAGTACTTCGGTACGATCAGCATGCACGACAACATCATCTTCAATCCGAATCCCCCCGATGCCTTCGGCGTATATCCCGGGTTCAATGGTAATGACGTTCCCTGGTTCCAGGAGCTTCGTCTGTCCCCGCGCTACCCTGGGATCTTCGTGCACTTCGAGTCCGAGCCCGTGGCCAGTGCTGTGCACGAACAGATTATCCAGGTGGTAGCCCGCCAAAACTTGCCTGGCTGCCGCGTCCACAGTGCCGCAACTCACCCCGCTTTTGACCGCCGCGATGGCCGCCCGTTGCGCTTCAAGAACCGCCCGATACCACGTTCGGATGCGTTCCGATGCCCGCCCAACATGCACCGTGCGGGTCATATCGCTGCAATAGTGGCCGAGTATAACACCCAGGTCCAGCACCACCAACTCATTTTTCCTCAGTCGCTTGGCCGTGGGCCGCGCGTGAGGCAGTGCCCCACGCTCCCCGAAGGCTACAATCGTTTCGAAGGCCGGTCCAGAAGCTCCTCGCTTGCGCATCTGGTACTCGATTTCCGCGCCCACTTCAAATTCCCTGATCCCAGGCTTAAGAAGCGGCAGAGCGGCTGAGAATACCTCTCCTGCCAGAATCGCGGCCCTGCGCATTTGCGCGAGTTCTGAGGCGTCCTTGCGCATCCGCAGGGCCTCCACCGCGCCGGTGATCGGGGTATAACTCAATCCCCCTCCTCCTGCTTTCCGCAGGCTCTGGAGCTGCGCTACGGTCAATTGTGTGGGGTCAAATCCGACCCGCTTCCCTGCCGATTTTTTGAGAAATTGTCCAACCAATTCGAATAGCGAGCCCTTCTGCAGAACTATTTCAATGCCAGGAGTTTCCTCACGCGCTTGAACGGTAAACCGTCCATCGGTGATTAGTGTAATGCCCCTGCGCGACGCGACCAGCGCTCCAGCATCACCCGTAAAACCCGTCAGGTAGTACCAGTTGGCATGACTGGTGATCAGCAGGCTATCGAGTTGAGATTCCCGGAGCCGCGCAACGAGTGCGCGCCGGCGTTGATGAAAGGCTGTCTTCATAAAAGAAACGAGGAGACTGTTGTCTCCTCGTTTCGACCCTTTTCTGAATTTGTAAACGCCGAACTTATCCAGGAATGATTCGCGGCGTGAGGAAAAACAGCAATTCCTGCGACGTCGTGGTCACGGCAGTGCGCTTAAACAGGTTGCCGATCAGCGGAATGCTGCCGACGATCGGAGTCTGCTGGATGTCCACGCGCTGCGACGAGATAATGATGCCGCCGATAACCACTGTGCCGCCATCGGCCACGGTGACCTTGGTTTCCGCCGACTCGGTGTCGAGTGCCGGAACCCCCTGAACTCGGGGAATACCGGTATCAATCTGGGTGTTTTCCACAAGTACGTCCATGAAGACGGTGCCCTCCGCAGTAATCTGCGGCGTAACTTCGAGTTTCAACACCGCGTCGATGAACTGCACAGAAATGGTGTTGTTGATGGTCGTCTGAATCGGAATCTTGGTACCCTGTTTGACCGTCGCCTTCTCATTGTTCTGCGTAATGACCTTGGGCTTCGAGAGCAACTTGCCAACGCCCTTGGCTTCCGCCATGGTGATGAAGAAATCAACGGCGAAATTCGGGGACCGGTGCGAGAAGCTAATGCCTGACGTCGGGGCGTTCGCCGGGAAGTTCGTATTTAGAGGCGTGCCCGTGGTGTTGCCATTTCCACTTGCAGTGCCGCTGGCGCAAGTCACCGGCGACGGAACAAGCCCCCCGGTAAGGCCGCTGCAACCCACTGCTGGATTGCCGCTGAAGAGGGATCGCCCACCCGTGGTCTGACCGGCAAAACCAAGTTGTGTCCCGATATCTTGAGCAAAAGAGCGGGAGGCAGACACAACGCGCGCTTCGATTTCCACTTGGCGGGATTTGCGATCCAACTGATTAATCAGATTGTCGATGGCCGGGAACACCACAGGGATATCCCGGATAATCAGGGTGTTGGAGCGGTCATCTGCAAGAATATCGCCACGGGGGGAGAGGAATTTTTTCAGCAAGTCCCTCATAGCGCCGGCTTTCGAATAGCTGAGCACGCGGGTCAAAATCTCAGGCTTGGTGGCTTCGGCCTCCGCTTTTTCCAAGTCGCGCCGCGACTCGGCCTCGCCCTTGAGCGTGGAGCGGGTCGCAATGCGCAAAACGTTGCCGTTCAGCTGTTTATCCAAACCATTATTCTGTAGGACGATGTCAAGCGCCTGGTCCCAGGGCACTTCGTCCAGCACGATCGTGAGGCTTCCCTTGACGGCAGGATCCAGGACGACGTTCAACCCGCTGATCTCATGAATCAGGCGGAAAAAGTCGCGAAGGTCAACGTCCTTCAGGTTCACGGAAATGGGTTCTCCAGTGTACTTTGGGGCCGCAGGTCCGGCGGACGGCGTCATGTTTTGGTTCTGTGCGGCCGACGACGTGGCCAGAGTCGTTGCTGCTGTATTGGCCTGTTGGACGGCTTGCTGAGCGGCTTGTTGTGTGCTTGCCTCTGGGCGAACCGGTTCGTTCTTCCCGCTAAACGATGCCAGGACGACTGAGGGCTGGGTCAGTTCGCCTGGGAGCGCGAAGCGAGGAGCAGAAATCTGTGCAGCTTTCGAGGAGCCCGATACCGCCCTGCGCGGCGTCGAATCACTGTATTGAAAGTCGCGGCGGGCATTCTCACCCTGATTCGAAGTCAGCGTCTTCGCCGTAACCGTGTTCACCTCCGGCGTCGCCGTTGGCATTTCAAACTGGATTACAACAGCCTCGCCATCCCGAGAAAGTTGAAAGGGCGCTGCCGCTGTCAGGTCGATGACCACGCGCGCAACGTCGGGCCGGTATTGACCGATTCGAACGCCACGCACAGGAGCGGAAACCCCGGGGATGGCCGTCTTCTGCACGGCAATCCGCGCGCCCATGAAGTCCAACACCAGGCGATCAGGATTCTGCATCCGGGCAGTGTGAACGTCGAGCCGCCCTTCTCCCTCCACGCGCACGGCCGCCCGCTGCGGCGCTTGCGTAATGGCTACGCTGGAGATCACTGCCGAAGCCGCCGCGGTACCGGTGGTCTCTGGCGTTTGAGCGAACGCGGGGCAGACACCAGCCGCCACACTCGCAAGGATTAGGCAGCCATGCCGAAGGGCCGGCCAATTCGTCTTCATTGCTGTTCTCCTGCACTCGGATAAATTCGTTTATTCACTTGCCGTTCCACAGGCTGACCGAAGGCATCTTTCCCCTCTTCATGGAACGAGACGCCATCCATCGAAATCTTTTCCACCGTGCCATCGTAGAGATGGTCACCTTCGCGAAGGAAATAGGTACGGAGTTGTGGGTTGGAAACTACCGCAATCATGCCGTTGGAGGCCTTCACGATGCCGTCCAGACGCAACGTGCTGACCTGCAAACCCGCCTTCCCAGGCGGAAGGTTTTTATTGGCCGCAGACTGCGCCTGCTGCCGGCCAATCAGGGATTCGAACGGATCACGCCGAGCCTGCTTCACTTCGCTCTCTGCAGGAGCTGCGGCACTTGCCGTGGTCGTAGTTTCTGCTTTCCTGACCGCGGGTTTAGCAGCGGGCTTCTTGGCCATTGGCTTCGCCGCTGGCTTCATAGCCGGCTTGGTATTCTGTGCCGCGGGCCTGGCGGGCGCCGGTGCTGCTGGTTTTGCTGCCGGTGGCGCGGACTGGCCAGCATTCGACAGCGCCGTCTTGACATTACCGGGCGTCGAAGGGCTGACCTGCGCCTGCAAGCCAGGTACGGCTGCCGCGAGCAAGACCCCTATTCCGAGATGTATCGCTGCACGCATAGTTCGCTCATTCCTGCTCAGTGTTTACCAGCCGCGCTGGCCGGAGGCTTCGCTCCACCTGCAGGAGCTACTCCGGTATCAGCAGGCTTGGTGAAAAAAGTGGTTGCCGTAAAAATTCCCGAAACCGTCGCACCGGGCCGCACCGCGTAATGGGTTCCTTTGCCCTTCTCCGGATCATCGAATGTCAAATCGCCCACGTTGATGATTCGCGACAACCGGCCCAGCCGGCCGAAGAAATCGAGGATATTGAAATACGGGCCATCCGCCTGGATTTCAAAGGGCATCTCGTAGTGATATTCCCTTGGAACGATTGCCTGTGACGTCAAGCGGCGAAGCTGTACGTTCGAAGCGCTTGCCGCACCCTGGAGAAGGCGGATGAATTCATCCACTTCCTTTTCTTCCGGCACAATCGTCTTCAACGTTTCCAATTGCTTGGAGAGCGCATCCATCTGCTGCTTCAATTCTCCATAGCGCTGCTTGTAAACCTGCAGTTGTGTGACTTCCTGATTGAGCTTGGTACGCTGCTGGACGGCGGCATCCACCTGATCTCGTTCGCGAGCGATGGGTGATCCCGGCACGTACACACCAACCAGAACCAGCACCACAGCAACCGCCGCAGCCACCAGGGCCTGCATGATCACTGACATATCCCGAAACGGGTTGGCCATGGTGTCCCCTTATCCTTTCTTCGCCGGCGTTGCGGCAGGAGCCGGCGTGTTGGCCGGCCGCGTCTGCGCTGCCGGCGGCGGCGCGATTTCCGCCGAAATGTCGAATGTATAGGTCTGCACAGCCCCGCTCTTGTCCTGCTTCGTTTCCTTGATTTCAACCTTCTGGAAGTAGCCGGAGCGCTTTAACGCCGTAATAAAATTGGCCACGGAATTCACCGAGGCAGAAGCCCCTTGCAGCGAGAGATTGCTGCCGTGGCGCGTCATTTCCGTCAGCCACAGGTTCTCCGTGCGCGAAACCGTATTGGCAACCATGTCCAGCAATTCCTGGCCACCGGTGCGGTCACGCTGTAGCTGTTCAATGGTCGAAACGCGCTGCTGCAAAATCACCTTTTGCTTTTCGAACGCTTCCACTTGCAGCTTGGTCTGCTCAAGGTCGGTCTTCTGTGTTTGCAGCTTCTTGATCTCGGCGTTCTCCTTGTTCAGCTGGTTCGACCAGGTGTAGTAGAAGAAACCGAGAACCAGTGCGCCCAGGACGAGCCCGGCGCCAATGAACACCACGGGCAGTGCCGCTCCCGTGTCAACGGGCCGCCGTGCGGCCTTCGGTCGAATCTGTCCAAGTAGGTTTATGCGAATCATGGTTAGTCAAAGCTCCTCAGCGCCAGACCCACGGCGATAGCCAGCCGCGGAGCCATATCGCGGATTTGGTCATCACTGTGCCGGCTGGGATTGATGAGCACTTTGCGAAACGGGTTCAACTCTTCAACAGGCATTGCAAACTCTTCCCGGAGCAGGTCTACCAAACCGGGGACGCGCGCCGTTCCACCCGCCACGACGATGCGCTGGATGTTCTCGCCGCTGGCCGTGGCCCGGAAGAAGTCGAAGGTCTTCTGAATTTCAAGGGTGAGAATGTCGGAGACGCTGCGAAGAATCTGCTGCTTCTGCTCGTCGGTCACGCTGGGCAGCGAATCTCCCCTCTTCAACCGTTCCGCATCTTCGAAGCTAAGGTCCAATTCTTTCTGCAGGGCGTCCGTATACTGGTTGCCACCGACGCTGACGTCGCGCGTAAACAGCGGCACGCCACCGCGAACGATATTAATGTTCATCACGCTCGCGCCGATGTTCAGTAGCGCCACGGTTTGTCCCGCATCCGGTTCGTAATTCACTTCGAAGCAGTTCTGAAGACCGAAGGCGTCAATGTCCACCACCACCGGCGTCTTGCCGGCCTGTGCCAACACGTTCGTGTGGTTCAGAATCTTGTCTTTCTTAACGACCACCAGCAGGACGTCCATCTGCGCGTCCATGGATTCCAAGAGCTGGTAGCTAAGGTTCACGTCCGCAATGTCGAAAGGAATGTGCTGGCTGGCTTCGGAAGGAATTCGATCGTAAAGCTCGTCTTCCGTCATCAGGGGCAGAGGAACGCGCTTGACGATCACCGAGTGCCCTGAAACCGATGTGGCCACGTTTTTGGTCTTGATGCGTTGCGCATCGAAAATCTTGCTGATGGCGTTGGCCACTTGCGGCGCGTCCATGATCGCGCCATCCACGACGGTGTCCGGCGCCAGCGTTTCCATTCCAAAACTTACCAGCTCGTAGCCCGCTTTCGTGGACTTCAACTCAACTGCTTTAATGGAGCTGGAACCGATATCCAGTCCCACGAGTTGCCGGCTCTTTTTTCCCAGTCCCAACATTTGCGGCCCCTTTTCTAACGAACAACCCTCTCGTCCGCGCTAGACTACCGCCGCCTCGCGGTCGCCTGGCTCATCTTGCGTTCCATCCAGCGGTCCAGGATCGTCTTACGAAGTTTCCAACGATTGCCAAGTTTAAATGCAGGAATTTCACCCTCGGTGATGTAACGGTACAGGGTATCCGGGCTGATGCCCAGATATTGCGACGCCTGTCGTACGTTCATCACTTCGCGCGATTCACTCACGAGGAATGCCACCCCGGCCATCGAACACACACCTTATTGGAAGACCGTTCGTTGCACCTCTTCTGCGCTGCGGACATTCAGAAAGGTGCGGCCTGTGAAAGCTTTATGACATTCTAGCACTCCGACCGTCAAGGGAATCTATAGGTCTGTTGCCCTAAGTGTACGGGTAGTTCTAGGCAGTTTGGGGGGTATTGGGGGGTGGTACCTGAATCTATTGTGGGTCGGGCCGCCCCATACCACAACTAATTGCGCTTTTTGCCCATCGGACCCTGTCCGCAGGGACGGTTATCCTTTGAAACCACGCTCCTGCAATCCGCCGAGGAGTTCGCCCGTTCCTTGCCTTCATAAATGCAAATTCTTCCACATGGCTTCGACTCGAGCCTTGGTCGCTTCGTCCATTCGAATTTCATCCGGCCAAGGGCGCGTAAATCCTTCCGTAGCCCACTTTCGCGTTGCATCAATTCCCATCTTTGAGCCAAAGTCTTGCATGCGCGCCGCGTGATCTAGTGTATCTACAGGTCCCAAGGTAAACTGGACATCGCGCTCCGGATCCAGCGCGCAGAGGGTCTTCCACACCACCTCGCGATAGTTATGGATATCCACGTCGTGATCTACCACCACGATCACCTTTGTGAACATTGCCTGCCCCAGTGACCAAATGGCGTTCATAATTTTGCGCGCGTGTCCCGGATAAGACTTCCGGATCGCCACAATCATCAAGTTATGAAAAATCCCTTGGGCGGGCATCGCCACATCCACGATTTCCGGGTACTGCATTTTCATGACGGGCAGAAAAATGCGCTCCACCGCATACCCCATAAAGTAGTCTTCCTGCGGCGGCGGGCCCACCACGGTTGTCAGATAAATCGGATCTTTCCGGTGCGTCACACACTCCACGTGGAAGACTGGGTATTCGCCTTCCAGCGAATAGAAGCCCGTATGGTCGCCAAAGGGTCCCTCGGTGTGCATCTCGTTCAAATTGACGTGCCCTTCGAGCACGATCTCCGCATTGGCAGGAACTTCCAAATCGTTCGTCTCGCACCGCACCATTTCCACCGGCTCCCGCCGTAGAAATCCGGCGAACATCATCTCGTCGAGGTCGGGTGGGATCGGAAGCATGCCGGAGAGCGC
>Ga0207058_1101_pt1 | contig 17421 bp, 14 predicted proteins | sample Alteio_BWMinCont_34_FD_153271 | JGI IMG/M metagenome (GOLD analysis project Ga0207058, IMG submission 153271) | Enriched cells from forest soil in Barre Woods Harvard Forest LTER site, Petersham, Massachusetts, United States -... | ecosystem: Environmental > Terrestrial > Soil > Temperate forest >...
GACACCCGAGCAGAAAAATTGGGCTCCCACTTGACGCTGAGCATGGTAGAACGGTTGTCATTGATTCTGAGCTTGAGTTTTAGGCCAGATCCCTTTTCTAGGTGTTGCTGTAATGTCATAGTCATCTAGTTTCCCCTTTTTGTACGAGAGATTGTAGCTCTTTCTCGTACTTTTGTAAAGGAGGAACTTAGTGTGGGCAACATCGGGGTCAGGCCTGACATTCTGACATTCGTTGTTCAGAAGGGGGGGATATCACCAGATATAAGAGTTATAATCCCCCCCCTTCTGAACGACGAATGTCAGAATGTCAGGCCTGACCCCATACACTCTAGATGTATTTTTCCATGAAGATACGACCAGTGTAGCTGCCATCGAGCTCTTTGATCCAGCCGGGCTGTCGTCCGAATTCGACGAAACCAAAGCGGGAATAGAGGTGAATCGCTGGGTTTTCTGAGTAGACTTGCAGGTGGAGCAATTCGATATTGAACTGCGTTTTGGCGAGGTGGATGAGATTTTTTAGTAGGTCGCTACCAATTCCTTGTCCGCGGTAGCCAGAACCCACGATGATACCAAACTCACATTGGTGAGCCAGCTTGCGGTAGGGTTGCAGGTAGAGGGTGGCGATGCCGCAGGGGACACCATCTTTTACGGCGGTGAGGCTGCAGCGGTAGCGACTGAATCCGACCCAGCGCTGTACCGCATCATTGATCTCGGCTTCGTCGGCAATGGGGAACCAGCGGCAGATGGAGGGGTCATGAAACCATTGCTTGAGGTGGGCTCCATCGGCGAGATCTGTGTAGCGTATCTCGATGTCGTCTCTGGGCTTGTCTGCTTCCTTCTGAGCTTGTGGGTCTTGAGACATAAACTACCTCCTATCCAAATTCTTTTAAGTAGGCATTAACGAACAGATCGAGGTCCCCATCCATCACTGCCTGTATATTCCCTGATTCTACCTTAGTTCGGGTATCTTTGACAAGGGTATATGGTTGAAAAACATAGTTGCGAATCTGACTCCCCCAGGCGATTTCCTTCTTTTCTCCTCCGATGGTTTTTAGGGCGTTCTCTCTTTCAGTGACTTCGATTTCATAGAGCTTCGAGCGTAGCATTTGGTAGCAGGTTTCTTTGTTCTGGACTTGGCTCCTCTGGGTTTGGCAGGAAACGACGATTCCCGAGGGTAGGTGGGTAAGGCGCACGGCCGAGTCGGTTTTATTGACATGCTGTCCTCCTGCCCCGGAGGAGCGGTAGGTGTCTACTCGCACGTCTTCCGGTCGGATATCGATGATAATGTCGTCGGTGATTTCAGGGGTGACATCGATCGAAGCGAAGCTGGTGTGTCTTTTGGCATTGCTATCAAAGGGGGAGATGCGGACCAAACGATGGACCCCTTTTTCTGATTTGGAATAGCCGTAGGCGAAGCTGCCGGAGAATTTTAGGGTGATGCTTTTGATCCCAGCGACGTCGCCTTCTACGGTGTCGATCACTTCGACCTTCCACTGACGATGGGCGGCCCACCGCTGGTACATGCGTGAGAGCATGAGGGCCCAGTCGCACGCTTCGGTTCCTCCTGCCCCTGCGTTGATTGTGAGGTAGCAGTTTTTGTTGTCGAGCTCTCCCGACAGCATTTTGCGGATCTCTAATTCGTTGAGTCCCGATTCGATGGCATCGAGTTCCTGAAGCAGTTCTTGTAGTAGTGATTCATTGCCCGGCTCAAAGGCTTCGGGGAGCAGCGCGCTGACATCTGTGAAGCGGGTGAAGAGCTGACGGTAGGGGACGGTCCAAGCTTTGAGGGTTTGGCTTTCAGCGATGACCTTTTGGGCTTTTGTGGCATCATCCCAAAAATTGCTTCCTTCCGAGAGAGTTTCGAGTTCTTGGACACGAGCTTCCTTCGAAGCCAGGTCAAAGATACCTCTGCATGTGATGGAACCTGTCTGTGATATCTTTTAGGCGCTGTTGTGTTTCGCTATTCATGGTATTACTCCTGTATGCCCTCATTGTACATGGAAAGCTATTTTCTAGACAATTGTATTTTTGTTCAATGGGCAAATGGACGATGGACCAAAATGGACCGAAATGGACCAAAATGGACCCGAATGGACAAATGGACAATCGGTTGTCCATTCGTCCATTTTGGTCCATTTCGGTCCATTTCGGTCCATTTTGGTCCATTTTCTTTTTTTTCTTGCTGGATTGTCGATTTTTTGTTCTAATGTGGCCCTATGATAAGCTACTGCAACCTTTTAAACGTTTCGAAGCCCCTTGTTGAGGGGGTTGCCGAGACACATCAGCCCTATCTGTACCTTACCGAGCGTCATTTGCAGGCGATGTGGCTTGAGCAGAAATACTTTCGGCAGCTGACAACATTGGAGGATTTACCCATCACAGTGTTGTCTCCGGGGATTTGGAATAGCGAGGCTGGGCCCGATTTTCTGAAGGCACACATCCTTGTGGGGAATCAGGAGTTGCATGGCGATATTGAGCTTCACCTTTCTGAAGAGAGTTGGTACCATCACCACCACCATACCGACCCACGTTATAACAATGTGATTCTTCATGTGAGTTTTTGGGGCAGGGAGGATTTGCATTCTATTGCAACATCGGATGGAGGCGATATTCACAGGGCACTATTGCAACCTAAGCTGACCATTCCAGAATCTCGTTTGATGAAGCTGATTGATTTGGATCTTTATCCTTATCAGCGTTTTGCTGGCAGCGGACGCTGTGCTCGCGAGCTTTTTAATACATTGTCCGAGACAAAAACCATTGCTCTTTTTGAATCGGCAGCAGGGTGGCGTTTGGAGCAAAAGCACAATTTATTACGAGAAAAAATCCCCTCCCAAATGGGTATTGCGGGGGGAATTGCGATGGTGCTTGGTTATAAACACAATCCAGAGGCTTTCTTTGAGATTTTTACCCACCTGTGCCAACACCGTTCTTTGGATGAAAAAACACTTTTTGCTTATGCTTTGGGGATGGGAGGGTTCTTTGCAGAACCTCATAGAAAGAGATGGTCGGGTTCGAGCTACTACACATTGCTGGCTGGACTCTTTGAAAAACTTCCCTTTAAGGATATCCCATCGATCCCTTTGAGGTTAGATAAAATTCGTCCGGCCAACCACCCAGTGCGTCGTTTGGCAGTCCTTGCAAAAATATGCCTCGATACAAGCTTTGAAGGACATGCTGACGCGATGGCAGCCTGTTGGGAGGATCATTGGAGGGGTGCGACGCTGCGCACGTGGCGGGCTTTACGAAGGGCTTTGCTGGATTTGATCCCCTCCTATTATGATGAGTACTGGAGTGTCCACTACACCTTCGAGACTAAGCCTCAAGCTAAGGCGATTGCTTGGATTGGTGAGGATGTGAAGAATGAGATGCTATTGAATGTTTATATGCCGATGCTGTATGGTCAGATACGCACACGTGGTCAGAGGGATGAGTGGGAGGCTTTTCAGCGATTTTTTGCTTCGCTGCCTGCATCGCAATCGAAAAAGACCCAATATCTGACACACCGCTTTTTTGGAAATACTTCGATGCAAAATCTGTTGTCTAGAGCCGATTTACAGCAAGGTGCTTATCAGATTCATCGTGATTTTTGCATCCATTTTGAGGCTAGTTGCATTGGATGCCCCTTTGTTGAACGGTATCAACAGAGAAAAGATATTGAACTTAAATAGATGAAAGAATATAACCCTGAGGTTGTTGTGAAAACTTTTTTTTGGACAATTCTTATGACTGTATTAATGTCTCAAGCACATGCCAGTGAATTAATGCATCGATCGTTGCTGGAAGATGAGAAACAAAATAACACTTTCGTTTGGGAAGAAACACAGCTGAAACCCTTTGACGAGCTGATTGTTTCTTGGGATGCTGAGAGACCGGCAAATGGGTCGTATTTAATCCAAGTGAGCTTATTGACCTCTGAGTGGTCCCCTTGGCTTGACTATGCCTTTTGGGGGGCATGTGATCAATATACATTCAAACAATTGTTGTCTGATCAGGGGATACAAGTCTACCAAGATACCATTGAACTCCAAAACAATCAGGCCATCGGATTTAGAATTCGCATTCTAGCGAATGAAGGGGCTTCTTTGGATGGATTCAGGGCGTTGCATATCTCTGCGACTGATCTCAAAACACATGCTATCGAAATTGTCCCTTTAGAAAATGTATCCGTTAACCTGAGCGTCACTGGATTTTCTCAGATTGCATTGCCAGATGAACGCTCCCTGCGTTTATGTTCACCCACCTCTACCACTGCTGTGGTGAATTTTTTATCGGGCACTTTAAACTTATCTCCGATTGAATTTGCAAACGCTGTCGTAGATTCTGCTTTCGATATTTATGGGAACTGGGTTTTAAATACAGCACAAGCGTCTCATAAGCTTGGAAAGCCATGGCATTGCCTTGTGGCGCGTCTTACAACGTTCAGTCAGGTGATCGATCAATTAATGAAGGGGTATCCTGTTGTCGTTAGTATTAGAGGGCCTTTGGTGGGAAGTGCACGTCCTTACGAATCAGGCCATTTGGTTGTGGTCACGGGATATGATTCTGAGAGTCAGGAAGTGTTTTGTATGGACCCCGCCTTCCCTACGGATGATTTAACAAGTGTTAAATATCCTTTGAATGAATTTTTAACAGCCTGGGGTAGGCGAAAGGGTATTGCTTACATCTTCGATAAATAGGAATTGACTAATTTGGCTGGATGGGGTAAGCTTTTTCTCAAGTGAATAAACTTTAAACAAGGAGTGTGTATTATGGTAGCAAGTGTTGGAAATTTTGTACAAGCAAGTGTTGGATATGTGGGTGGGTTGTTGAGTAATGATACCTTTGGTGTCCCTGTAAAAAATGCTTTGACGAAGGCTTTTGGCGTATTTCAAAGCGTTTTTTCATCCATTTCGTATTCGACGACGTCGTCGTTATTTAATTATACAGGATCTGTCGCAACCCTTGGACTCGGTCTTAGCTTGCTTTCAGGTCACGTGGTAGATGCAAAAGGTTTACTACCATGGACTATTTCTAAAGTTGCAGGGGTAGCGTTGGTTTTGGTTTCTGTTGCATTTGCATATCAAGCCAGCACTATATCTACCTAGTTGTGCGTACGGGGTCAGGCCTGACATTCTGACATTCGTCACTGGGAAGGGGGGAGGATGCCATCCCGATGTTTGGCCATCTCCCCCCTTCCCAGTGACGAATGTCAGAATGTCAGGCCTGACCCCTTTCCTGTTTGAGAACGATTCTGTCCTCGTTGTCGAAGGTATAATCCCACTGCCATGAGGCTCGAGAGATCTTTGTGGAGTGTTGTGTAAGTTTTCCATGTTCCATGGAGACTGTAAGGCGTTCTCCATCGCGGACTTCAAATGTCAGGTTGCCTGTGAAGGTGACATCTTTAGCATAGAATTCTCCATTGCCCCAGATTGTGATGGAGAGCTGTTCGAGTCGTTCAGGTTGATGTTTCCATGCATTTTGTGGTGGAATGGATCGGGAGCCTCGGTTGCGCACCGTTGTGTTGATGAGCGTGCATTTGCCCGCTCTGCTGCTATCGTAGCGTTGATCTGTTCCCATGATTGCTTTGGCTTCCACGATCAAATTCCCTTGCAAATCGAGGTTGATCACTTCTGCTTCGGCAATCTCCATGATCCATTCTGATCCTTTGCCTACCCTGCCTTCATGGATTTTTTGGGCGATGATGGAATAGAGTCCGCCAAGGGCCGGATGGAAGAGAACAATGGTATCGGGGCCGTGTGTGAGGTAGTCGGATTCCTCTTGAGGAGGAGGCATGGCTATCCGACAAGCTTTTGAGAGGAGTTCATGGTAGTTTTGCATCATTTCATAAAAACACCCCTCGGGGGTACCTGATAGGTGTTGACCCGGCTGATAGGTCTGTTTGGTTGTCGAAAGTGTTTTGCGTCGTTCGTTGTATGTTAGGAAGGTGCTTAATCGCTTAAATTCACTGGGATGGAAGGGAGAATCAAATTTATCGACAATATAGTCAGCGATGTTTTGCATCGTCGACTCCAATCTAGCAACAGAGTATTTTTTGCAAGAACCTCCTGAAAGATAGCAATCAGCCTCACTTTTTATGTTAATGAGTAGTCCTGGGAGAGGGCATTTGCGCAGGGCGGATTCTAGAGAGGGGAGGTCGGCAAAAAGGATATTTGTGTTGGCAGGGTACTGGGAATAGCGACTTTTTGGTTCTTTGGGGGCATCTTCAATCCCCCGTTGTTTGAAATCGGTGTATTCGATGTTGGTGATGCAACACTCATAATGGTTTCCCTGTTTTTTTTCGAGCAGCACATCCATCCCTTCGGGCATATTTAAGAGCCGCGGACACGAGGCGAATCCAAAGGCTTTATTTTCATGGCATCCGATGCCGATGAGGGTGAGGAGTCCTTTGTCGGTCCCTGCTACGGGGTTATTGATCTGTCGTATGAGCATTTTATTGTGATTCGATTTCTTGAGTCTTGCAAAGACTCCCGCATCGGCGGCGGCCTTCCATAGAGCTCCATGACCTCCTGGTTTTAGCAGGGGTTTTAGGGGCTCTACCATTGCCCAGTTGCCCTCTGTGGTGAGCATGGGGACGCGCACTTGCACGAAGATGTCGAAGGATGCTTTGGGACGATTAAACCAACCGTGAGCTTCGCAGAGCTGTTCGATGCGATGGCGGTTATCTTTTTCGTGGGATGTCATCATGGCGATGGGGGTGGTGATCTGTTTGCCGAAGAGTTTGTAGTAGAGGAATTCTCTGCCTTGCAGATCGCGGATGAGCCCTTCGACGAGTGGACGGCCGCAGAAGGGCAGTTGTGCCGCAGGGAGGGGGTGTCCTGTTTCGTCGATAAGGTTTAGGCGGTCGCCGGCGCCTCCTAGTGGATAGATTTCGGACATCATTGGGAGGGATTCGATACCCCACCGGATGATTTTTCTTATTTCTGCGTTGTCGGGGGTGATATCGATTCCGTTGGGTTCTTCGTAGCGGATATTTTTGTCGAGTTCTTTTTGAGGGGTTTTGGCGGCGATGAGGAGTGTTAAGACAGAGAGATGATAGCCGATGATACCCCCCATAAAATCGTAGAATTTTTCTAGGTCTTGCAGTTGTTGAATGAGTGTTTTGATTGGTTCTTGGGGATCTTTTACCGTTTGAATATCTAAAAGGATGTCAGCCTGGCCGATTGCGCATACGGATAGGATGACATAGCGGTCGAGGATATTGGATGGGTCAATGAAAGGGAGGAGCTCCTGTGGGATTGAGGTGAGTTTTTCTAGGATGGCGAGTTTTTGGTTGAGGGTTGCTGCACCCTGTAGCTGGTGGCACAGGGGGGTGAGTCGGGCAATTTGCTGTGAAATAGGTTCTTGCATAGTAGTTTCCATCTTTATTGCATACGATTTTAGCGCAAAGATGTAAAGATGCAAAGCACAATTTCAGCTAGAATGAATGGACAATGGACTGAAATGGACCGAAATGGACCTGAGTGGACCGAAATGGACAAATGGACAATCGATATAGGATGATTGTCCATTTGTCCATTCGGGTCCATTTCGGTCCATTCAGGTCCACTTCGGTCCATTGTCCATTTGTCCATTCTTTATCGATAGAAGGATTTGCTCGAAGTGCTTGACGTAAAGCTTCTCATCAGAATGCTGCTCATAGCACTTGAGGGTGTATTCCGACCATTTTTTGTATTCATCTTTGTCGAGAATGAGACGGCATGCCAGATCGATGTATTCATCGACAGATCCCGATGTGATGACATGGTCCAAACCGAGGTAGGTGCCTGCATAGCGTGCTTGGGCGGGGCCATTTTTATCATGCATCGAGATGATCGGACACCCTGAAGCCATGGCATCGAGCATTCCTAGGCAGCTGCCAAAGGGAAATTCGTTGAGGTAGATTTCCATAGAGCGGGCATACTGTCCAGGAACATCTTTCGGTCCTAAAAAGACCACTCGATCCCTGACGCCATACTCGTTGAAGATGGCGTAGAGAGGTTTTGGATCGTCCATTTTGCCCATGGGGGCATAGATCGCTTGAGGACACCTTTGGAGGATGGTGGCGATCGTTTGGCACATTTTGGGATTCAATCGGGTGATGAGGTGATTGGAGATTGTTGTGAGGAGAATGCTATTTTCGGGGAAGCCTAGTTCCTTTTTCGAGAAGGGTTTTTGATCCCATTCTTTCCTTATATCGACACAAAAGGGGAGGAGGTGGACCTGTCCTGGGAACAGCGTTGTTTCTGTGCTAGCAATAATGGCATCATAGCATGGGTAGGCAGGCAGGGTGCCATGTTCGAACATGATACGGATGGGGGTGCTTGTTAGGGAGCTGCACAGGTTGTGAATTTCGTTTGGACCATGGAAAATGGCGATATCGACATTCTCCCTATCGAGGAGGGCGGTGAGGTGGTGTGCGGTCTCTAGGTAGGTCTGTTGAGGTTTTTCTATATAGACAGGCACTTCTTGCTTTTCGAAGAGGGTCGTTGTCTCTTGGCTGCGCATCGTGGAAGGTTCGGAATAATAGGAGGAGACAGGGTATTCCATGGGGTACTCGACAAGCGATTCTGAGCTGATGATGCGGACATCGAACTGATTTTTATCTCTATAGTTGATTAAGTTGGTGATCAGTCGTGTGGGGGCATGTCCTCCGTCGACAAGCTGAGAGACGACGTGGGCGATGCGTATTTTTTCTCTTTTTTTGATTGGGTGTGGTTTTCGTTGTTTTTTCAACTCGGAGCATAGGTTTCCGAAGTAATCGATGGGGGCTGGACCCAAATTGCTATTGGGTGGAGGGAGCGTTTTATTGGGGTTGTGCCAATGTGTCAGATGCCGTTTTACGTTTAGTCCGATGCAGCGACTTTTTCCATAGCGTTCTGTGAGGATGCGGTAGCGCAGTTGATCGGCGATGGCATACAGTAGGGCGTCGGTGGTGCTGTCGGGGTTGGGCAATAGCGAATTTTTTAGTGCTTGAGTTAATATGGGCATTGCTTCGGTATAGGCCTGTTGCGGGGTCATGAGAATAGGCTGCAGGGAGGTCGATGCGTTGATGTTGAGTTGATGCTCTTTAAACTGATCCGTTGGGTAGCAGTCGAGGAGGTAGAGGTATGCTTGTGGAGCGATTAGCGCTTGAAGGAGATCATCCCATTGGAGCATGTGAAAAAGGATTTGGAGGCTCTCACAGACGTAGATGACCGGTTTTCCAGAATATTGTGATAGGAAGGAGCGGTAGTCGGCATTTTCTAGGGGGGTGAGAAAAATTAGGGGGATGTCCCCGGAAGATAGGGTTTGCGGTTGCAATGGAAGAGGATAGGCAAAGGGGTGAAACGGCTGTGAATAGCACGCTGCTGCTGATGATGAGGAGAGGGCATCTAGCCACGGTTTGTTTTTGCAGAGGGTTTGCCAGCGTGTATAGATTTCTACCTTATTTTTCATGAACTGTACCATGGTCGGATCTATGGTGATGATCGCATTGAAATCTACTTTTAAAGGGTCTTTGAAATAATATCTTTGGAGGGAGCATGCGACGTTTAAAGTTTCTACGAGGTATTGGAGTAGCACTTTCAGACGATCATTGCGATTGATCACCGTCTGCAAGGCAATGACAGCTGTTTCAAAGGAAAGGGCGTCTTGGAATACTGAGGCGTCGGCATAATTGATGATTTGTTGGAATTCAGGTTTTTTCGAAAATAGCTCTTCATATTTCACTTCAGGGGTGGTAATGATCGTTTGCAATGCCTCTAGTTTTTTTCCGCCTTCATAGAGGTCTGTAAACTTGTCAAAAGGATCCTCGGTAGTTCTCGTTAGGAAATTTAAGCTTTTAATCAAGTCTTTGGAGCGCTTCTCCCATGTGTGGGAGCGATGGACAATCGCCTGACCTTCAAGGGAAATTTTTATGCTTTTTTGAGAGTCTGCCAGATAGCTATTGATGGTTGCATTGACCTGGTCTAATTCATTCTGACGATACATCACAATGGCCTTTCCCTTATCAAATTGCTCTGTGAGGTAGCTGTTTTCATCTGTGACGACTAAAGCCCCGCATGCTAGTCCCATGAGAACCCGCTCATGGACCCCATGCTTAAGTGTCGGCGAATTATTCAATACAATGCGGCTCTGTTTCATCATTTCGATGGTTTGTTCGATGGAGATTCCTGGATGAATTGTAACGTTAGGTTGAGAACCAACATATTTTTCCCATCCTCGGCTGCCTAGGTGTCCCCCGACGATTTCGATTTTCGCATCTCTGATGGATCGGATCAGGTCGACGCGGGCTTTTCCAGACACATAGGCATCTAATTCGTTAAAGAGAAGCACTCCATGGACCCCTGTATTGACCTCTTTTTGACGTGAGGGATCGCGCGCTAGGGTTTTCGCAAAGACATCATAGATCGAGAGTGTTTGGTTCGATAGCAGGATATTAGCAGCTTCATCCAGAACCTGACACAGGGCCGGTGGATATTTGCGTTGCCATATCTCATGGAGCTCTTCGTAGTCGATACAGGTAGCTGGGAAGAGGACTTCGTAGCGGCGGGGAAGTTTCGGATCGACGAGAAGTTGGGGATCCACAGCTGGGGGCATGAATAGTAGTTGTTGACAACCTGCGGCGCGGAGAAATCCCCACGAGCTCATATCCATGCATGTGATGATCGAATGGGGACTTTTTGCAAGCAAAAGACTTTGGTGGGGATGTGTCGTCAGGTAGGTGATGTGTGGAAGGAGCATGAGATCGCAAAGAAGAGGGGTGGCGAAGTCGTGGGGATAGAGACTGTTAAAAGAGAGGGTGCAGTCGGGGGGATCTTTGGCGAGGGTTTCGATACTAGCTTGATTGAAGGGGAGTATCCGACTCTTTATTCCAATAGTTTGCAAAGCGTTGTGCAGTTGCTGCACAAAGAGGTGTAATATCCCATAATGGCTATTGACAACAGCAAAAATATCGATGCGTTTAATCGTCATTTTGTTAACAGAGGAGGGAGTTCTTGGATTAATTGTGCCGCGCGGTGGTCCCAGGTGTGCGATTTTGCGACAACCTGTTGTCCTTTGTGGACAACATGTTCCCTTTTTGCTTGGTCTGCCAGATATTCGTTGACTCGTCGGTTGGCATTTTCGTAGTGCCCTGGAAGGTAGAATGCGAGGGATTCTCCATCGATGAACTGTTTGCGCAGGTAGGGATTTTCGTTTGAGAGGACGAGAGCTCCGCAAGCGATTCCTGAGAAAATGCGTTCGTGAGCACCTTCATGGATAGAGGGGACGCTATTGAGTAGGATTTTTGTATGTTTCATGATATCGAGAGCTTGTTCGAAGGGGATGGGGTCGTGGATGACGATATTGCGTTTTTTATCCAAGTATTTTTTCCATCCTCGTGTTCCTTCGGAGGAACCAAACACATCGACCTTTGCTTCTGTGATATTCTGGAGGAGATTGGTTCGATCCTTGCCGAGTAAATACCGTTCAATCTCATCGAGGATCACGAGGAAGTCGATTTGCTCAGGATCGAAGTCGGCAGATTTATTCACTTGCCTATCCAGGGCATCGACAAAAGCCTGGTAATAGGGCGTTGTGATATCACTCAGAGCCTTGTCGGCAGCCTCTTCCATCACGCGACAGAGTAGTTTTGGGTATTTTTTTCTCCATGAGGCATGTTGAGCTTCATAGTCCATGTTGGAGGCGAGCATGACGACATCGTAATCGCGTTTGGTATCGGGACTAACCGACAGGTCGCTTTCAACGGCGTGGGGAGTGAAGAGTGTTTTTGAGAAGCCAAGGCCGTGGAAAAAGCCTACGGAGGTCCGATCGACACAGGCGATGACTGTGCGAGGACTGCGTGTCAGTGCTGTGTAGTGGTTGGGGGAATCCACTAGATAGGTGACGTGGGGGATTTGCACCATATCGCAGAAGAAGTTGCCTTTTTCATCGGGGAGCAGTCCATTGAAGGACAAGGTGCAATCAGGAGGGTCATCGAGAAGGGTTTTTAGGAAGGGGGCAGGGTCCCTTGTTTTGGCTTCTAGCAGACGACACTGCACATGGGTCCGTTGAAATGCTTCGTAGAGTTTTTTTGTGAAGTGGTGTAAAACGCTATAATGGCTTAGTGGGGGCATGAATAAATCGAGTCGTTTCATGATGTTCTCTTAAAGTTTACTGTACAGGGATCCAACGGTTGCGCGGGCCACGCATTTTTCCTCTGCGTTCTTGCGAGAGTTTATCTACTGATTTTGCTTTAGGAAGTGCTTTTTTGGGAGCATTCTCTTCGACATAGTCTGTGAGTTTTTTCCGTGCTTTAGCATAGGCCTTCGTAGTATCTTGAGAAATCGATGTGATGTACTTGAAGTATAGATCCGTGTTGATCCCTACTTTTTGCCCCAGCTGTCGAAGTTCTTCTGTTTTGGCTTCTAAATCGAGGTGCATTTCTTCTATTTGCTTCATAATCGCCGCTGCGGAGGGTTTTTCTTTTTCTTTGTCTCTAGGGGTGCTGGCTTGAGCTTTGGTATTCTTGGTTCCTTTAGTAGGTTTTTTCTTAAAGTTTCTGGAAATAGGTTTGTCTTCCATACTCTACACCCTCCCTAACCTTATGCTATCACCAATCCATTAATGTTTCAATTATTTTCTGGGTAATGGGGTCAGGCCTGACATTCTGACATTCGTCATGGGGAAGGGGGGGGGATGGCCAAACAATAGGGATGGCATCTCCCCCCCCCTTCCCCATGACGAATGTCAGAATGTCAGGCCTGACCCCATTACGATTTGTTAAGGTATTGCAAATAAAAAGATCGTAAGATATACTCCCCCATCAAGAGACAGAATTTTCAATACATTTAACATAAAGGGTGACGCGATGGGCTATTTGGAAGACTTTCAGGTACAAATCAATAATCGCGACTTTTCTAAGTTTCTGCAGTTATGGGACGAGTATTCTAAAGGAGATAACGTTGAAGCTGAAGAGTTTATTCAGCTGCTGAAAATCATCAAACCTTCCGATTTTGCTAAAATGTTCGGCCAGCTGGTTGAGACCGCTTTGCCGCTCTGGCAGACAATTCAAGATGAAAAGGATTCGTACGAGATCCTTAAGCATCTTATAGACCTCCAAACAACAAATACACCTGCGTTGGCGGACCTCGCCTTAAATGTGATCAAGAAGCGTTATGGACACCATCCGGAATTCAATGAAAGGCTGCGATTGGTAGGATTGCGCACATGTGAGAATTTTCAGGGGGGATTATCCAACTACGATCTCCTTGCACATATCGGTAAAGGCAAATTCGTCTTCCATTCCGGAGGATGGGGCGCCGGTGAAATCATTGATAATTCTATGGTACGTGAGCAACTCTCTATTGAATTTGAAAACGTTTCAGGACGTAAGCACATCACCTATACCAATGCTTTTAAGACTTTGATCCCCCTAGCGGATACCCATTTTCTTGTGCGCCGTTTTGCTGATCCAGATCTTTTGGAAAAAGAGGCCAGGGAAGATCCTGTGGCTGTGATTAAGATGTTGTTGAATGATTTGGGACCAAAAACCGCCCTAGAGATCAAAGATGAGTTGTGTGAAAGGGTGATTCCTGAAGAAGATTGGACAAAATGGTGGCAGGCAGCTAGAGCAAGACTGAAAAAGGATACGATGATAGAGTCCCCAGAGGGAGCGAAAGGGACTTTTGTGTTGCGAAAAACAGCTGTTGCCCATGAGGATCGGATGAGCCAAGCGATCGATTCTTCTACGACGACTGACGAGGTGATTCAGACCTCCTACAGCTTTGTGCGCGACTTTCCCAATATGTTGAAGAAGGAGGATGTGCGTAAGTCTCTGGTGGATAAATTGCTCCATACACTTGATGATCCAGCACTGACTTCCATTCAGGAGTTGCAGGTATTGCTTCTTCTAGATACCAATTTCTCAGTCTCTGTCAAAGGGAAATCTGTCAAAGAGTATGTGAGTCACCTGAAGGATATAAAAAATATCATCGATGGAATCGATATCATTGCTATCAAGAAAAGGGCCTTTGTCTTGGTGCGTGAGGTTCGTGAAGATTGGATGCCTCTTTTCTGCAGATTTCTTACGAGTACTTCACAAGGTAATCTGCGTGATTATCTCATTAAAGAGCTCAATCAGGGAGACACTAAAGAGTTTCTTGTTAAAGAGCTCAAACGTCTGATTCAACACCCTGCAGAGCATCCTGATCTATTTGTGTGGTATTTTGGTAAAATCATTGCAAAAGAGGGAGAGGATCTGCCTTTTTCAGATAAAGAGGGGCAGTGGCTCTTCTTTGAAGCCTTTTTCATTCTTTACAATCTCCTGGAAAATAGGCCAGACCAGCGCGATCTGCTAAAAAAGATGTACCAGATCTTATCAGGAAAGCGCTACGCTGTCGTACGACAGCTTCTAGTAGGGACAACAGTGGCTTTTGTAAAGGAATTGCTTCTCCTGGCATCCAAATGCCAAACACTTTCCGACCACGACCTTAAAGTGCTCCGGTCGTTGGTGGAGGTTGTCCATCCCACGTTGGCAGCCGAGAAACCCCGTAAGGGTCTCCACGATGCAAATATCGTCTGGGCAACAGAGGCAGGATATTTGCGTACTCAAGAGCGCGCTAAGCAGATCGGTACAGTGGAGATTGTGGAAAATGCCCGTGAGATCGAGGCGGCACGCGCTTTAGGCGACTTGCGTGAAAATTCCGAATACAAATTCGCTCTCGAAAAACGTTCCCGGTTGCAGGGGGAGCTTAAAACCCTCTCTGATCAGTTGAGTCATGCTCGATTGATTACCCGCGATGATATTTCCCCCACAGAGGCGGGCATTGGAAGTGTTGTTGAACTTCTCAATACCAAGAATAATGTAAAGGTGGTATACAAGATACTTGGACAGTGGGATGCTGATGTCGATGCTGGAATTTTATCGTTCCAATCCAAATTAGCCCAGGCTATGCAGGGAGTAAAGATCGGTGAGACATTTACTTTTCGCGATGATGAATTTAAGGTGTTGAGTCTAAAAAGCTATCTAGATTAAGGAACACGCCCATGGATGTCGTTATCGCCAGCCATAACTTGCACAAAATACGCGAGTTCCGTGAGATGTTAAAGAAGTTTCGCTCTTTTGAGGTGCTTTCTTTACTCAATTTTCCCGAATTTCAGGCTTTGCCAGAGGTAGGAAAAACATTTCAGGACAATGCAACAGAGAAAGCCATTCACGCAGCCAAGACCCTCAATATGTGGGCTTTAGCTGACGACTCTGGATTGGTCGTTCCCGCACTGATGGGGGCACCAGGAGTGCAGTCGCGGCGTTATTCTGGGGAGGAGGCCTCCGATGCAGAGAATCGACGTACCCTTCTTCATGCGATGGAGGGGATGGAGGGTTTGCAGAGGACCGCTTATTTTGAGTGTTGTTTGGTATTAGCATCTCCTCAGGGAGTGAAAAAGGTGGTGACAGGGACCTGTTACGGGGCGATTCTTCGAGAGGAACGTGGGCGTAACGGTTTTGGTTATGATTCTGTCTTTGTCAAGGATGAGTATGACAAGACATTTGGTGAAATTGATGAAGCGACAAAAAATCGAATTTCTCATCGGCGTAAGGCAATAGAAAAATTATCCTCGACATTAGAGATGTTATTGCCATAACATCCGGATATGCATTATTTTGTAGATGGGTATAACCTGCTTTTTCGTTATTCATTGAGCGAAAGCGACTTAAAGAAGCAGCGCAGCCGAGTAATTTCATATTTGTCGGGGAAGGCGAAACAGTTGGGACTGCACCTTACCCTTGTTTTTGACTCGCAGCATCAGCAGGATGAGGAATCTCATTCCCATTATAAGGGGATGGAGATCTGTTTCACAGCACTTAATGAGACCGCTGACGAGTTTATTTTACGCAAGATTAGAGGGTTAAAGACCCCGAGACAACATACCGTTGTGACATCTGACAGGCAGCTTGCTTTGTTTTGTCGGCATGAGCATGCGCACACGATGACCATTGAAGACTTTGTGCAGGTGCTAGAGCGGGTGAGGAACAGGCCACAGCGACGACCGGAATCGGAGTCGGAGTCGCATACAGCAGCGTTAAGGCCCTTAATACCACCTAAGACAAAGGTGAAGTCGATACAGCAGACTGATGTTGATATACTCAAAGACCCTAAGGCCTCTTTTGCCGATTGTTTTGAAAGCTATCTCGAGACATTTGAGAAGCAGGTAGCAGAGCAAATGGTGGAAGAAACTAAGAAAAGGCCCACTCAACACCCCTTGAAGGTCAAGAAGACCGTGAGGGAAAAACCGACTCAAGACCCTTTAGAATCCGACATGCAACGATGGCTGCGCCTCTTTGAAAATAAGGAGTAGGGATGACCTTGTTAGATACACCATTCACCCAGAAGTTAGGGATTGCCTATCCGATTATTTGTGGACCGATGTATCCCTGCAGTAATCCTGAATTGATTGCTGCCGTGTCGGAGGCGGGAGGGATTGGGGTTGTCCAGCCCCTTTCGATGGTGTATGTGCACGATCATCCCTTGCATGAGGGCCTGCAGCTCATCAAGAAGATGACCAAGAAGCCTTTTGGCATGAATATCATTGTGGAGCAATCCTCCAAGATCTACAAAAAACGGATGCAAGAGTATGTTAAGATTGCTTTGGAGGAGGGATGTCGATTTTTTATCACATCGCTGGGGGATCCCGCATGGGTGATTGATCAGGTAAAACCCTTGGGAGGGGTTGTCTACCACGATGTGACTGCACTTAAGTGGGCACAGAAGGCAATTTCGGCAGGAGCTGATGGCTTGATATGCGTTAATAACCGTGCAGGAGGGCATGCAGGGGCCCTTTCGCCTAAGGAGTTGTTCGATCAGCTGAAGCCTTTGGGATTGCCATTAGTGTGCGCTGGGGGCGTTGGCGATGAAAACGACTTCTTAGAGGCCCTTAAGATGGGATATGCTGCTGTTCAGGTGGGGACTCGCTTTATTGCTACCACTGAGTGTCGGGAGCGTTTGGAGTATAAGCTGGGAATTGTTCGTGCCACGGAGAATGATATCGTGCTTACGGAGCGGGTGACGGGAATCCCTTTGTCGGTGATACGGACTCCTTATGTCGATAAAATTGGTGTGAAAATTGGTCCGATCGCCCGACTCCTCTTCAAATACCGGATCACGAAGCATTGGATGCGCCTTTGGTATGGCTTTTGGGCTGTCCGTCAGTTTAAGAATTCGTCGCTCCATGGAGACACCTCCAAGGAGTACTGGCAGGCGGGTAAGAGCGCTGGCCACATCCATGCTGTTGAGCCCGTCGCAGCGATCATCGCCCGCTTCGTCGCCAAAGCACGCGAATAAAGGGGAAAGTTACTCATGGGTAAAATGTTTGGTCTTCTTAAAAAAGGTCTGGAGGAAGCTGTGGCCTATGAAAAGTAACTATTCAGGTAGGGTGCTACAACGCAGGCCTTCAGCCTGCAATCGCGTTCTCGACATACCT
>Ga0207058_1102_pt1 | contig 17420 bp, 15 predicted proteins | sample Alteio_BWMinCont_34_FD_153271 | JGI IMG/M metagenome (GOLD analysis project Ga0207058, IMG submission 153271) | Enriched cells from forest soil in Barre Woods Harvard Forest LTER site, Petersham, Massachusetts, United States -... | ecosystem: Environmental > Terrestrial > Soil > Temperate forest >...
CCGCTATCTGATGCTCGCGGAATTTCCCGATCTTTTTTCCGACGTGGTGATTTCCGAAATCCGCGGCGTGCAGGATGAAAACGGCGACTCGCCGTTTTACAAAAATCTCGCCCAGCATTTTTTCCAGATGGATTTCAAGAAAGCCGATTTCATCAATGCGACGCAGGGCGGCCAGTTCATCTCCGACCTCATGCCCAAATACCCGATTTACGTCAACCTGCTCGACCCGAAGGCGCAGGCGGTCATCGGCGTGCCGCTGGCGGCGTCGAAACCGGCGTTGCAATTGCTCGAAAAAGAAGGATTCCGCCACCAGGGTTATATCGATGTGTTTGACGGTGGCCCGACCATGCAGGCCGAATGCGCTTTCATCCATAGTGTGCGTAACAGCCGCAAAAGCGCCGTGACGCAGATTAAGGATGTGCCGTCCGCGCCGTCCTATATTGTGAGCAACGCGAGCCTCAAGGGTTTCCGCATGACGCTAGCTGGCATCGAGGAAACGGCAAAAGGAGTATCGCTCAGTACTGACGCGGCGAAAGCGCTCGGCGTGAAAGCCGGCGATGCGGTAAGATTTATTGAGGTATGACGGAAGACCCGATCAAAAAATTTATCAGCTGGCAGGAGCAGGCCAAACGCCACCAGGGCATTCTTGAGCCGACGGCGGCGTCTCTGGCGACGCTGGGTGACGGCGGGCAGCCCTCGGCGCGCATCATATTGGTCAAGCAGGTGGATGCGCGCGGCTTCGTTTTTTATACCAATATGCAAAGCCGCAAAAGCGAGGAGCTTAAAGCGCATCCCAAGGCGGCGCTGTGTTTCCACTGGATGCCGCTGCGCCTGCAGGTGCGCATCGAAGGAAATGCCGAAGTGGTTGACGATAAGGAAGCCGATGAATATTTCGCCACGCGGCCGCGCGAAAGCCGCATCGGTTCATGGTCGTCGAAACAATCGCAGAGGTTGTCCGGGCGCGAGGAGCTGGTGAAAGCGGTGGCGGAAAATACCAAAAAATTCGACAGGCAGGATGTGCCGCGGCCGGATTTCTGGTCGGGCTGGCGCATCGTTCCGCAAGCGATCGAATTCTGGGAAGAGGGCGAAAACCGGCTGCATGAGCGCGAGTTGTATGTGAGGAAAGGCGAGGGGTGGGAGGTTAGCAAGTTATATCCATGACGTCCCATGTATCTCATTATGAGGCCCATAATTTGAAAGATAAAGATGGAAAAATTATTCCATGGGCGAAGCACGTAACCAATTCCACTATTACTAAACGCCGAGGAAAATTGGCCGGAATGGCTGCGTTTTATGATGAACAATTTATATTGAATGCAGATGGTAAAAAAGACGAACATAAACGCCGCAGTGTTGAAATGGGCTTGGGTTTCATTAGTTGCGAGCAGGCATTGGGGCAAATCATCGGCAACTATATTCTGGATAATAATGAGTTTGTAGGAAGTGACTCCATACCTGTGATTTATGCGCCCGATGGCGGTCTTCCGGCGGCGAAAGGCGTCGAACAGGCGTATAAAAGCAAAAACAAATCGGTAAACATTTACGCGGCTGAACAGCTAAGGGAGTCTAACGCGTATGAATATGGTATTCCTCCGGAGGCATTGGAGGTGGCCAGAAAAAGCGGGAGTATGGTGATATGCGAAGATACCATCCGTAAAGGAAGGGCTCTGGCATCGATTCTGGCCTCTGTACCGAAAGATTTCAGAGGTAAAATTCATATTGCCGTTAATAACGATCCTTATTATGGCAGCCGAAATTCGCAAGACGTTCCTGCCGATTATATCGGAAAAAATCTTCTTACGAAACTTATGTCGGACATTAATTCGCCGGGTTCCGGGTATGGTTTTCAGGTGCTTTATTACGTAGGCAACCGGGATCGCTCGCATACCATTGATCTTCTCGATGTAGGCGATACGATTCAAGAGGTACATGACGAATTGAAATCGGGAAAAAAATGGCTGGGGGATGCGTTATTAAAGCGTGGCATAAAACAGAAGCCGACCATCGAAAAAAATTGATGCTGAATGGATATTTTTGAGTTTATGCTTCTAAACAAACGCGCCGCATTGCTCGACAACATGCGCGAGCCATTTCGTACACCGGCAGAGAAAAACGCGGCGCTTTACCGTGAATTCGGAGGTGTGACGCCGGATGACGCTGTCCAAAACGGAATGAATGTTCTCTGGCTGCAAAGCGTTACTGACGGCAGCGAATCCTACCAGACCTATCTTGTATCGCCATTATGGCAGCTTATCAGCAGCGATGTATTGCTGCGCGACGGACATCGCTGCGCGGCGTGTGGCCGCGATGCCGAGGTGGTGCATCACCGAAGCTACGGTTATGAGGCGATGGCGGGGCTCGATGACAGCAAGCTCATATCGCTGTGCAATTCGTGCCATCGCGCCGTCCATTTCGATCAAGCGCAGAAAACGCCGAAAGAAAAATGGGACAAGCGACTGGGGAATTTGCGTCGATCCTGTGTAACGGCTACCCGTTCACGGGATGACGTTACTCCCGCTCCGTGCCTTTGGACAGGCTGTCTTTGAAATCAGCTGGGCAGGCGGCGGGCCGCGGCGCTTCCGGCGCTACTTTCAATGCTTGATCGCATTCGAGGTCGCAGGCTTTGGCACGGGCGGCGGCGATGCTCGACACGTCGGCAGCCTGGCGGGCGAACGCGCATTCGCTGGTGCGCGAGATGGAGGCTTTATCCTGTACGGGGTTGGGTTGTGCGGGAGCGGGAGCTGCTATTGCTTCATGTTGCCACGGTAGCGAAGCGGATTTCGACGGTTCGATCGGCGCTGTCGTTACCGGCGGCGCGCCGGGAATGGTGAAGGGCTTTTCCTTTTCTTTTCCGGCGTCAGGCACTGTCCAGCCGTTTTCCGCCATGCATTGGCTGAAACTGGAAATGAGCTGCGCCTTGCGGGCGTTATCATCGAGCGGCGCCGAGTCGGTATCGAGTTTCAGCTGCGCGTCCTGGCGGCAGCGGTCGCGCTGCTCGACGTAATCGTTCTGGATGGCGGTCTGGTCGGTGCAAAACCATGTGCAGCGAAACGTATAGCCCGAGGTGGCCATAAGCACGGCAAAGAGAAACACAACGCGAAACCAGGGCATCTTGATCCCTCATAATGGTATAAATGCCATATATTACCACAATATAACCTAAAAGTAGCAGCCAAATAGCGTTTTTGAAAACTAACAGTTGATTAATTATGTAAAATATACAATCTATAGGTTGTTGCGTAAACATTTTGGGATGACTTTATGACGGATATTGTATTGATTGTGGACGATGGATCGAGCCATTTACGCATGGCGGAATATGCGATTGGCCAGAAGCTCGGCTATCGCGTCACCACAGCCGGAAGCGGCGAAGAAGCCGTCCGCTGGGTACTGTCCGGCCAGAAGCCGCAACCCGATCTGGTATTGCTTGATTTGGGCATGCCGGGAACGGGTGGGCTGCAGGTCATCCGCGATATAAAATCGTCCCGGCCGCAATTGCCTATCATTGCGCTCGTACCTTACGGCGATGACGACTCAGTCGCGCAGGCAGTGCAGGCTGGTGTCAGCGATTTCCTGAGCAAACCGGTTGCAGTTGACCGCCTTAAGCTTTCCTTGCGCAACGCCCTCGCCCTCAGGCGCATGAGCTATGCTATCCTGCGCCTCGAACGCCAGGTTACGCATCATGTCTGTTTTGCCGACATCATCGGCCGCAGCCCCGCCATGCAGGAAGTGCTGGCGCTGGCAAGTGTAGCTGCGGATTGCAGAGTTCCGGTATGGATAGAGGGCGAACCGGGCACCGGTAAGGAATTGCTGGCGCGCGCCATTCATGGCAGCAGCGACCGCGCCGGCAAGCCGTTCGTCGTCGTCGATTGCAAGGCATTTGTAGATGAGACGGCGGAAGCATTGTTGTTCGGGCAGGATAAGACACCGGGTTCGCGTTCGCATTTTATCCTCGGCAAAGTGCGTGAAGCCGACAAGGGCACGCTGTTTTTGAAAGGGATCGACAGCCTCAAGCCGCAGCTGCAGCATCGGTTGCTGGAAATCATCGACGAAGGCGCCGTCAAGCCGGTGGGGGCATCGGCCAAGATCGCGGTGGATGTCCGCCTGATAGCTGCCTCAAGCCAGCCTTTGAAATCGCTTGTGGCGGGAGGATCGTTCAGCCACATGCTCCACCGGCGCTTCCAGGAATTGGCTATCGTCGTGCCGCCGCTACGCGAACGCAGGGAAGATATCGTGCTGCTGGCCAACCATTTCATCGTTACCTACGCGGCGTCGGAAAATAAAAATATGATTGGCTTAAGCGAAGAAGCGCTGCAGCATCTCGCTTCTGAAAACTGGCCGGGCAATATCCACCAGCTTTCCTGCCTGATGTGGCGGGCGATGATGATCTGCAACCATGAACTGCTGGATTTGGGCAATCTGCGCCTGGTCGAGCAATGGCAGCCGGTCTATTACAAGGATTACGGCGATAATGTCATGGGCGCCGCCAACCCGCTGTTATTCGACGGCAGCGGGCGGATGAAAAAACTCAAAATGATCGAAGAGGAAGTGATTCGCCTGTCGCTGCGGCATAACGGCGGCTGCATGACGCGAGCGGCCAGAAGCCTCGGTATCGGCCGTTCGACGCTATACCGGCGCGTCGGCGAGCTCGGTATCGATCCCTACATCTCGCGGGCGAACCAGGCGATGCGGCCGATGATGACCGCTTCTTCCGGCGAACGTTCGTAGGAAAAATTGCTACCTGACAACATTTACACCTTGGTTGCTATCGGGCTCCGTGCGTCGTTGCCACTTAGATTGAGCGATGTTTTCGAGCGCAGAGATGACTTCGGTAAGCCCTTTTTTCCTAGTTGATAGATATGAATACGTCCCTTTATCGCCTCTACCCTCCGCTTTAGCCAAATCGGATTCTGTCATTTTATATTGTTTCCTAGCCGCATCCAAAGGCGTCACTTTATCATGATCTGGTATATTTGGATCCGTACGCTCATTGGCCAAGAGTAATTTAACTATTTCAGCATAGCCATGTTCCGCCGCTGTGTGTAAGGGGCTGCTTCTCCAACATCCAATATTTGGATCAGTGCGTTTATCCGCCAGCAATAATTTTACTCCCTCGATATTATTGTCTGACGCTGCATGGAAGAGGGCTGTAATTTCATTTCCATTACGAATATTGGGATCGGTGCGTTCATCCTCCAGCAGTAACTTTATTGCTTTTGTTACATCTTTCTTCTCTCTATGCTGTTGTTGATGGATCAAGAAATGGAGGAGGGTTTCCGATTCTCCACCTATCTGACTAACAAGAACATTAGGATCAGCACCCGCCCGCAGCAAAAGAGGGATGGCAATCTCACTATTATGAGCAAATGCTTTAATAAGCACTTGATTCAATTTGTCTTGTTCTGATAGCTGTTCCATATGGATTTCCCTCCCGGATAATGATTATCAAAAATAAGGCATCATATTGTAAAGAATTCCATTGTAACAAGGTTAGAGAAGAAAAATAGTGAAGATTTTGTGACAATTATAACATACCGAATTATAATGATATATTTACATCTAAGATGAATTATAGCGGAGGAAAACGAGTTTTTTTCAAGAGACCCATGCCATGACTTGCGGAGGTAATGCACTTCTCAAACAGGCTTGCGCATTTTGCCCTGAAACCGGCATTACAACTTGATTCACATGCGAAAGAAGCAAAGCGTTTTTCCAAAAATTCCATTTCCTGCGGCTTCAAATTATTTGTAAGCAAACATGCGCTCACAGGCTTGCCGTTATGTTCTACATGCCACGCATAATTAAAGTCATGCCGATGCCCTTGAGCAAGTGCCATAATACCAGCTCCGCCTTTGCCGAATCCTGCCGCTTCTCCATGACCTACTGAAATAACATGGAACGGTAACGCAACCGATTGAAAAGCGGATCGTACCGCTGGCGTTTCTTTCGTTGCAATGCTGCTCATGAGTTTCATAGTGTCTGAAGCGCTGCCACGTAAAGGAGCGCGTAGCTCATCATATACTTTGGTAAATGGCTGCAATTCCAATCCATGTTCTGTGGTAATGGCATTGACCTTTTCATGCCCAAGCAAATCAAGCATATACTGCGTGCAGGTATTCGAGCTTTCGTGAAGCATGCCTCTGGCAATCGCTTCATGACTTACTTCTTGCGCGCCTGCGGGAAGTGTTTCTTTCCAAGCCGCATGAGCGCCACCATCAAAATAACCGGGGTCAACTTTATCAACTGCATTAATGCCGACTGTTTTGGTCGCAAATGAAGGATCTTTTGCCACCTCCCTTGCATAGGCTAACCCGATGGCTGCCTTGCTGACGCTGCTCAGGCGCATTGGACGATTAGCAAACAGGCTGACTTCGGGCGTTCCTTCTGCATGAACGGCAAAAGCAACTTTATCTGGTGATGTTCGTGCCAGTTCGCGGAGTTTTTCTGCAAACTCATGTGCTTGTATTAGTTGAGGATGTTCGGTAACGTCAGGCATAAACTATCCACTAGTTTGCCTGTTATTTTAGCATAAATACCGTTATTTGATAGTTAATATTTAGACACCAGACCCCGCAACAAGTGCGGGGATTTACATCTCGCGGGCGAACCAGGCGATGCGGCCGATGATGACCGCTTCTTCCGCACCGCGCTCATAGACTGAGTATTGCGGGTTGTCGGAGATGACGCGGATGCGCGGCGGTTTGTGCGACGTGTATTCGAGCCGCTTGGCGACCAGACCGAATCCGTCGAACAATACGAAAATGCCCGGCGGCGACGGTGTTTTCCGCGTCGTGTCGATCAGGATGAGATCGTTGTGGTAGAGCGTCGGCTCCATGCTGTCGCCGCGCACATAGAGCAGCCGCACGTCGTTCGGGCTGGCGTTCAAATGCTCTTTGATCCAGCTTTTGCGGAAACAGCAGGATTCGGCGTCACGCTCCATCGATACGACCGTGCCGCCGGTTGCCGATATATCCACCATGATGCGCGGGATAATCACGTAATCGTCATCACCCGACTGTTTCGAAAGCACCCGGTTTACGGGTGACGCGGCGCTGCCAGCGAGATCGGCGAGGCTTACGCCCAAAGCAACAGCCACGCGCGCCAGTTTCACCGTCGAAGGATTGGCGGATTTTCCGCTGATGACGTCATAAAGAAAAGACGTTTTCACGTCGGCGCGCTTGGCCAGATCCGCCGAGGTAATCCCGCGTTTTCGCATTTCCAGCTTCAGGCGTTGCCCGATGGCGTTGGCGTCTATGGCAGGCATGTATTTCATCCGTGATAACGTCAGTGCTATTTCATAACGATAAAGTTTAATTTATATTGAATGGCAAGTCATAAATTAGCCACAAGTTTATTTATATCCGGCGCGTTTACCAAATATTAAATCCTGTGAGCGTAAGCTTCATTAATGCTGTCCAGCGCTTTTGGCGCTTGCAGAATTGATGGAGACAGAATGATTGATGAATTGCAAATGGCGGAACTGTTGTGCACGCGCCTGTGCCACGACCTTACCGGGCCGATCGGCGCCGTTCATAACGGCGCGGAATTTTTAAGCGAAGACGGCTTCAACATGCAGGGGCAGGCGATGGAGCTGATTACGAGCAGCGCTTTTTCCGCCGTATCGCGGCTGCAGTTTTACCGCATGGCCTATGGCGTGGTGCGCGGCTCCGGCGAGGCCGGGCTTTCCGACAAGCAGAAACTGGCCACCGATTTTTTCGCCGGCAGCAAAGTGAAACTCGATTGGCCCGACAGTCATGCCGATGCTGCTGGCGTTTCGGTCAGCCTGAAAATGTCGCGCCTGATTTTCAATTTGATCATCATCGCGCATGGCGCATTGATACGCGGCGGGACGATTGCCATCAGGGTCGGCCAGGAGACGGATGGGCGCAAGCAGCTTATCGTCAGCGCGCAGGGAGCGGGGCTGAGATGGGATGCGGACATGGGAAAAATATTGTCCGGCGAAACGTCACCTCCTCTGGATCCAAAAAATGTGCAGGTGTATCTCACGCGCCGTTTCGTCGAAGATTTGAACGCGACACTCACTTGCAAGGTGAATGGCGAAGATCTGGTGATGACGGTGGCGCAGCCGGCGTAATGCTATCCTGCCGAATGGTGGAAGCTGTCATAATTTCATTCATAAAAAAACCAGCCGTTTTACGGGCTGGTTTTTTTGTTGTTGTCATCCTCGAATGCGCATAGCGCGTTCGGGGATCTCGTGCCAATTGGATAAAGATCCCCGCTTCGGCTATGCCTCGCGAGGATGACGGCTTACGCCACTTCATCCGCTCTTAGCTTATCGGCCAGAACGTCACCCGGTTCCGGATCCTTCAGCACGTAGCCGCGGCCCCAGACGGTTTCGATGTAGTTGTCGCCGCCGGCAGCGGTGGAGAGTTTCTTGCGCAGTTTGCACACGAACACGTCGATGATCTTGAGTTCCGGTTCGTCGATGCCGCCATAGAGATGATTGAGGAACATTTCCTTGGTGAGCGTCGTGCCCTTGCGCAGCGACAGCAATTCGAGAATGCTGTATTCCTTGCTGGTGAGGTGCAACGGCTTGCCTTCGACTTCGATCGAGCGCGTGTCGAGATTGACGGCGAGCTTGCCGGTGCGGATGATCGATTCGGAATGGCCTTTGCTGCGGCGGACAATCGCCTGGATGCGGGCGATGAGCTCGCCTTTATTGAACGGCTTGGTGAGATAATCGTCGGCGCCGTAGCCCAGGCCTTTGATTTTCTGGTCGGGGCCGGAGAGGCCGGAAAGAATGAGAATAGGGGTGGTGATGCGAGCGGCGCGGAAGCGGCGCAGTACTTCATAGCCGTCGATATCCGGCAGCATCAGATCGAGGATGATGATGTCGTAATCATACAGCTTGCCGATTTCGAGGCCTTCCTCGCCCAGTTGGGTGGTATCGCAGATGATACCTTCCGAGGCCAGCGACAGCTCAATGGCCTTTGCCGTTGAGGAATCATCTTCTACCAACAAAACTCGCATAGTGTAATCTCCCCTAAATATTTAAAATTTGGATTAGATTAAGGTATCTGCTGATTATTAATAGCTTAATTTTCAGTTAACCACAAAAAAATAGTTTACACAATCTTTATGTGTAACTTTCTTTATCATAATACTATAATTGCTTGTAGGAGAATCGGTAACCATTGTCAAATGGTAAAGAAGGTGTTGCTTCTATGCAACTGTGAGGGCGGCGATTTAACTAAAATAATGTTCTACTTCATCAAGATAGTATGTTACACTGCGCGAAAGTAACAATCTACCAATCCGGCTGGTGCAATGGCGGTACTTGATGAAATCAATAAAATACAGGAAGTTACTGTCTCAGGCACAGTGACCGCCGTTCTCGGCATGCTGATCGAATGCGGCGGCATCGAGCGGCTTCTCTCCGTGGGCGCCCGCTGCCGCATCGTAGGCCAAAAGGGATTGCACGCAAGAGCGCCGGAAGTGCTGGCCGAGGTGGTCGGGTTCCGCGAAAACAAGGCATTATTGATGCCTTTTGCCGGGCTGGAGGGCATCGGTCCCGGCGCTAAGGTTGTTTTGGAAGAAAATGCTTCATTATGCTACCCGTCCGACGCCTGGTTGGGGCGGGTGGTTAACGCCATGGGGCAGCCGATCGACGGCAAAGGCCCGCTGCCGCGGGGGAATATGCCCTATCCCTTGCGTGCCCAGCCGCCGGAAGCGCATAGCCGTGCCCGCGTGCGCGGCAAGCTCAATGTCGGCGTACGCAGCATCAACACGTTCCTCACCTGCTGCCGCGGCCAACGCATGGGCATTTTTTCCGGCTCCGGCGTCGGAAAATCCATCGTGATGTCGATGCTGGCGCGCCATTCGCAGGCCGATGTTAATGTGATTGGGCTCATCGGCGAACGCTCGCGCGAACTCCAGGAATTTATCGAGGATGATCTGGGCGAAGAAGGATTGAAACGCTCGGTCATCGTCGTGGCGACATCGGCGGAATATGCGCTGCTACGGCGTCAGGCGGCGTATCTGGCAATGAGCATCGCTGAATATTTTCGCGATACGGGCAAGGACGTGTTGTGCCTGATGGACAGCGTGACGCGTTTCGCCATGGCGCAGCGCGAAATCGGTTTATCCGCCGGAGAGCCGCCGACGTCCAAAGGCTATACGCCGACGGTATTTGCCGAACTGCCGAAATTGCTGGAACGCGCCGGGCCGGGTAAAAAAGGGCAGGGGAGCATCACCGGATTATTCACTGTGCTCGTTGAAGGTGATGACACCAACGAACCGATTTCCGATTCCGTGCGCGGTATCCTGGATGGCCATATCGTGCTCGACCGCGCCATCGCGCAGCGCGGGCGTTTTCCTGCGATCAATATTTTAAAAAGCGTGTCGCGCACCATGCCCGATTGCAATACTGAGCCGGAAAACGCGCTGGTGCAGGTGGCGCGGGGACTGCTTTCGACCTATGAGGATATGGGCGAAATGATCCGCCTTGGCGCCTATCGCAAAGGCAGCAGCCCAGAAGTCGACCAGGCGATCAAATATTACCCGGCGCTGGAAAATTTCCTGCGCCAGCGCAAGGATGAAAAAACCGATCTCGATAAAGGCTATGACGAGCTGGCGGCGGCGCTGGAAATTAAGAATTGGCGGGGAGGAAAATGATGAACGATGATTCGATGAACGATGATTCGATTATTATAATTTTTTCCTTATCGATTCATCCTTCATCTATTCATCGTTCATCGTACTTATGAAAGGCTTAAGTACCCTCATCAAACTCCACAAGCGCAAGCTCGACGAATTGCGCCGCGAAATGGTGACGCTCGAAAACCAGAAAAGCCAGCTGCAGAAATCGTCAGCCAATTTGCGCCAGGAGTTGGAGAACGAAATGCAGATGGCGAAAAAACAGGCGGAGATGTCGAGTTTCTTCGGCGGCTTCGCCAAGCGCATCCAAAAGCGCCAGGATGAAATCGCCGAGGAAATCCGTTCGCTTGATAAAAAGATGGCGAAGCTGAACGCTGAAATCACCGAGGCGTACGGCGAACTCAAGAAATTCGAGATTGCGCAGGAAAATGCCCAGCGCCGCGCCGATGAGGAAGATCGCCGCAAGGAAACCATCCTGATGGATGAAATCGCCGGGCAGCAGCACCAGCGGAAAGAAGAGTAGCCCGTATCCCGACTTGGGACAAAACCCCCTGTTTTCCTAAGTTTTTACAACTCCATCAGCGTCATGCGCCCTGTTTCTCTGCGTCTGGCGCAATTTCACGCGCAATTATTTTGCCGAAATTTACCGATACTTAACCGATAAGTGCTTTATTTAAAAATGGAATAGTGTGTCAAGAGTAAACAAAAATTAGATATGCGTAACAAAATATTATTGCTGCTGTTGTGCGAGATCGCTGCTATCGGCGTAAGTTTGGCGCTGTCTTCGGCGGCGATGGCGGCGCCGGAAATAGTATTGCCGGGCCCGGCGGATGTGGGCAGGATGAAGCCGCAGGAAAATGTAACTCCGCCCGATCACAGCAAGGACCAGCAGATAACCGTTCCTGAAGCGCCTGTCCGCAATGTGAGCGAACCGGCGGGCGCCAACGCCATCTTTTTCACTTTGAAAGCGGTCAACATCGAAGGCATGACCGCGTTCACGCCGCGGCAGATGGCCGATATTTACGCTCCTTTCATTGGCAAGGAAGTTCCTCTCGACATTGCCTGGATAGTCGCGGAAAGCATCACCGACCGTTACCATGCCGCCGGATATTTTCTCTCGCGCGCCTATGTGCCGCAGCAAAGCATCCAGGAAGGCGCTATTACCATCAGGGTTCTCGAAGGCTATGTCGGGAGAGTGAATTTGCCGAGCAACGCCGGCACGTACCGCGTGGTGCAGGAATATATCGGCCTGCTGGTATCGCAGAAACCCGTTACATCCGATGCCGTGGAACGCTTCCTGCTGTCGCTGAATGACCTGCCCGGCTATTCATTCAGGGCCGTGCTTGCCCCGATCGAAGACAAGAACGAAAACGATCCTGCTGTGGAACTGGTGATGGAAGCGGCGACAAAGGACAACAGAGGCTCGGTCAGTTTCGATAATTTCTCCTCGCGCTATCTGGGTCCGAACGAGTTTACCGCTTCCTATTCTGCCAGCGTGCTGCCGCTGCAGCAGACAACGGTGACCGGCTTGTCCGCTATGCCGGCAGACAAGCTGCGTTACGGCACGATTGATCATACGGTAGCGATTGCTCCGGATACATCGCTGGAAGTGACCGGCGGCGTCACCAAAGCCTATCCGGGTTATACGCTGGAACCTGAGGAAATCGACAGTTTGGCCAGGTCCGAAACGTTGGGTCTTAATTACCAGTGGATTCGCCAGCGGGATGAAAATCTCTCGCTGAAAGCGATATTCGATAGCGAAGATATTTCCAGCGATGTGTTGGATACGCCGCTCATGCGCGACCATATCCGCGCGCTGCGCGCCATTGCCACCTATGACACGAGCGACGCCTGGCATGGAAATAACATCGCCATGGTTACCGTCAGCCACGGCCTTGACGATTTCGGCGCAAGCCAGAAAGACGATGCCGATCTGTCGCGGGCGGGCGCGATTCCGGATTTCACCAAAGCGAATCTGTCCTTATCGCGGCTGCAGGGCATCGACGACGAGTGGTCGCTGTACATGGCTTCGACCGGGCAATGGACATCGAACATACTCTATTCCTCCGAGGAATTCGGCTATGGCGGCCAAGCCTTCGGGCGCGCTTACGATACGTCGACTATCACCGGCGACAAGGGAGTAGCGGGATCGCTGGAAATGCGCTACAGCGGCTTGAGTTCATGGGATCCGGCGATTAATCCGCAGCCCTATGCGTTTTACGACATCGGTAAAGTATGGAGCGAAGCTGTCGGCCAGCCGGGTAAATTGGGGTCATCGGCAGGGTTCGGCTTCCGCTTCACCACCCCGTGGCACCAGACCGGCAATATCGGGCTGGCCTGGCCGATTTCGCGCGACAATACGCCGCCGATTTACGGCGAAGGCGACCATCATCCGCGTCTTCTGTTGCAAGTCACTCAGGAATTTAAATAGAAACTCTACTGCGCTGGCCAACTGCTTCGTTGCTCCGGTGCTTCCGCCGTCGCTAAAGCTATGGCGGACAAGCGAATCCGCTGCGGCTTGCCCGCTGAAGCCTTGGCGAAGGCGGGTTCTGCCCCCGGCCTTCGCCGGGGCTAAAGGCTCACCCGGTGCGCCTCGCATTTGGCTCATCGCAGCGAGTTTCTGAAGAGGGTTTGGATTATTTCGCTTCTTTTTCGTCTTGTGGCTGTATCTCGACCTTGGGCAATTGCTCATTCATGCGCCGGATGGCCTCCGAGGTGACATCGAGTTCCTTATCGGCGTAGAACGCGTCCTGCAAAGGCAGTATGGCGGTGAACCTATTTTCCGATGCGATATTCGCCAGCTGCTCGCGTAATGTTTGCTGCATCTTCTGGATGGCGGGGTTGGCCGCCGCCTTGAGCACCGCATCGCGTTTTTGTGCTTCCGCATTCCAGTCGGCGAGTTTCTTCTGTAACGCTGCGGTGCTTTCCGAGAGCTTCTCTGCGGACAGGGAATTGCGCCGCTTGTTCAATTCATCCTGCTCGCGCTGCAATTCTTTGATTTTGGCCTGCGCTTCGTTTTGCAGCGTCTGTTCCCGCGGATCCAGCTGTTTATGGATGGATTTACCCGCGTCGGACTGTTCCATGACAGCCGCAAAATCAACGAACGCCACGGACGGGCGGCTCGCTGACGAGCGATGGCCTGCGACGTAAAAAGCCGCCAGCACCGAGACTGCGGCCGCGGCAATCGCAATGGCGTTTTCCGGAGAAAAATGCGGCCTGAATTTGATGATGTCGAGTTTCATAAGGATACCCCATAAAAAACACATTCTAAGCATAAAGTATTAATTTATTCCTAACACGAATGGAGAATTTATATATCAATATTTGCATAGGTTGTATTGATTGCCCCGGCGGTTTTTTTATGTTACTAGATAAATAAATCTTTTCCGGAATCGGCGATATGATTAAAAATTTTCTGGCCATGCTGGGCCTGCTGCTTATCCTGATTGTCCTCACCGGCGGCGTGTTGTACGAGCGCTGGAAATCGCTCGACAAAACCGCGTACGAATATGCGATGGATGCCGCGTCCTTCGTATTCGCCAACTGGGACTTTCAGGAGCTGAAACGCCGCGCCGATACCCATATGTTCGCCAATGACAGCGAGGAGAAGCTTAAAAACGTGTTTACCAGCATGTCGAGGCTGGGCGCTTTGCAGTCGGTACAGGGCTGTCGCGGGCAGCCGGCGGTCAATGTCGGCGACGGCATCGTTATCACCGCCAAATATGCGTGCGAGATGAAATTTGAAAAAGATACGGCGGTCGCCACCCTGGTGCTCATCGGGAACCCGCTCAAGATACTGCTCGGGGATAATGCCGAAAGCTGGAAAATCCTGGCGCTGAACGTCAATTCCGATTACCTGGCAAAATCGGCGAAGTAGTGGGTGGCGCAGGATGGTAAGTTGTGTCCGTCCCCCTTCGCACCCTCGCTAGAACGCTCGGCAGCTACGGCGGATACTCAGTTTCGCAAGACCGCGCCAAAGGCGCGGGCGAAACTGGTGGAGGCTGGGAGAGAAAGTTCAAACACCCAGCTGTTCCAAGAACTAGAAAATTGGGCGTTGATCTTCAGATATTTTACGGAAGACCGCCCCTGTTGAACGATTACGGCAATGGCGGCGGATCACCTTTGTCCGGCTCGCCTTTTTCCCGGCGCTGTTTCTCGCGCTCTTCGAAGGATGAAGTCGGCGGTTCTACCGGCGAGGTTTCTGGGCCTGTGGCTCCCGCGCCGCCTGCTCCAGCGGAGTCTTGGGCTTGGGTAGCCCCAGCATTAGATTCTCCCAGCGCTCTGGATCCTCCTCGATGTATTTCACTGCCCGGGCTATCACTTCCTCCTCGGTCGGGAATATCTCCTGCTTTCCCTGCTTGCGGTTCCTGTCCGTCAGTTCGTGCTTTCGGTTCTTGAGGAATTGTTCCTGGAATGACTCGGGAACTCTCCATTGCTCGAACAATTCCTGAAGACGGGCTCGTAGATCCTGTATTTCCGACATGGCGTGGCTCCTTTAGTATGCTGTTAGCGATGCGCTCCAAGCTAGCTTGCAGAACATCATCTTTCACCAGTTGGGGATTATGATAAACGATCTTTCCTGCCTCATCAACTTCTAATAAAGCTTTTCCCTCGTAATCGCGCACGGAAAGCGGCCAGCGCTGTCCCAGCTCAATGAGAACCGCTTCCGCCCGGTCAATGCCGCAGGCATGAACAAACGCATGAAAATCCCGGATAATGGCCCTGCCGTGGCCGATCCAGGCGTAGCTTTCCGGCTGGGAAGGCGGCAATAAGGGACGAATATCCTCCCGCCCCGGTTCCAACTCCAGGCTTTTAATCCGCTCCAGCATCGGGTTCGGCGCTTTTTCGCCATAGCGGAAATTCAGGCTGACGCCCGCTTCCGGATAGCGGCAAAACTCTTCGGCAATCTGCCGGTCGGTTAGCGTTGCATAGACACTCGTTTCTTTGCCGGCGTTCTCATTGATAAAGGATTTTTTGAGGAAATCCATGAAGGCTCTAGCATTGAAGACGCGCATCTCCCGGTTATGGCTATCCATGCTGGCGGCCAGCGTCACCGGGCGGTTAGTGTTGTCGTAAAGCCTTAAATCGCGCCGCCGCTCCTCCAGCGCCGTCGGCAGGTGCTTGCTGGCATATTTATGGTTATAGAGAATGTCATGCGTGGACATGAAGCGCAGGTAATCCTCGCTTTTATCATCCAATGCCCGCTTATGGGCGCGCTGCACCGCGCCGAACTGGCCTTCCACCGAACAGGTCACCACGTAAATATTCACTTTTGCGCCGCCATGCCCGGCGATCTTCATGCGCTCCGGACTCGGCACCATGGTGCTTACCCAGAAATCGGGCGCTTGATGGTCTTTCTCGATCATCTCTTCCAGCCGGTCGATGATGCGCTGGCGCACCATGCCGCTTTCCCAATAGGTTTTGGCGCCGTGCTGGGGATCGGTGCCGGTCTTTTCCAAAAGCAGTGGCTTGTAATGATCGGAATTGACCTGGCAGAGCGGGCTGCCGGAACCGTGCAGCTGCTGGTATTCGGTAAGGATCAATTTTTCCAGTGTGCTCTTGCCGGAAGCGGGTCCGCCCACCGTTACCCAGACCAACCGTTCGCTATCGGGCTTGAGCGGCAGCACCAGCCCGGGGTGTTCCTTGAGATAATTATCCATTTCCTCATCGACGATGCGGCGGATAATCTTTAAGTAGCGCCGGCGCAGCAATTCGTCCGACACCAGATGGTGAAGCGCCTGGCGCGATTCGACCAGCCTCGGATCATACGCCCCTGCCTCAATGCGCTTGATGATCAGCTGTTTCGCATCGTCCAGTTCCTCGCGGATTTCCATATTTGGGTTCACGATATGGAAGTGATCGTCCATGATCTCATCAACATAGTCACTAAACAATTGCCGGTCTTTCTCGAAACGATCATTTAAATGCTCGGCGAGAATGCGTGGTTTGATGCGCGTCTCAAATAATTTGTTTTGTCCAACGATATAATCAAGCATAAATTCAATAGGCTCTTTCATCTTCACCCGCGTCACTGCAGCAGCGATGGTTTCATGCAGCGCCATGCGTTCCGGCTTGAAAACGACCAGAAGCTCAGGCCGCCTGCCGGTGGCTTCCCGCAATTGATCGATCTCATCTTTGGTATGATTGACGTTGGCCGGATCGTAGGTGGTGCTTTCATGGTCGAGCGAAGTGGAATCTTTCACCTGCCAGGGATCGGCGGTGATCGGATCTTGAATCAAATGCGGCGCTTTCCGCCTGAATTGGGCGCGGAAGACTTCCACCCATGCCACGAAACGCGGGTCCTGCCTTAGATCGGTAATACCGCGCTGCAACTCCGAGAGCGCCTTTGCCGGGTCATCCAGCGGCGGCAACAGCTGTTCTATTGCCTGGTTCAGTCTGGGCAAATCAATATATTCGGGCAATTCCAACCCTTGCCGCATCAAGAAGAACGCACCCAACGCCTCCGAGATACGCCGATCCTCCCGGCAGGCCAGGTTTTCAAAGAAGCAATCGGCATAGCGCAGGCGGTATTCGATCAATGCCAGCGTTTCCACAGGATCAAACTGCTCCGGCTTGTTCAGCCGCTCCAACAGTTCACTAGCTACTCCAACAAGCGCTCTATCTACGTCATCCTGCGGCAATCCCCGAGGCGTATTGACCCAACGCTCGCCATTGATGGTCTCGACGATTTTATCGATTAACCGAATGACTTGTCCTGGCTTCTTAAACGTAGCATGGCGTTGATCATACAGGTCTTTGATTGCCTGCCTGTAGGAAGCCAGCCTGTGGCTTAACTCTCCTTC
>Ga0207058_1104_pt1 | contig 17089 bp, 22 predicted proteins | sample Alteio_BWMinCont_34_FD_153271 | JGI IMG/M metagenome (GOLD analysis project Ga0207058, IMG submission 153271) | Enriched cells from forest soil in Barre Woods Harvard Forest LTER site, Petersham, Massachusetts, United States -... | ecosystem: Environmental > Terrestrial > Soil > Temperate forest >...
TACCCTTTGACGGCACTCCCGGACCGTTCAACGCTATCACGGACGTTTCCAGTGTTGAGGTCGGGTTTAAGACGCTTGTGTCGGGAGAAGGTAGACTCGTTGTCGGAAAGGGACCGGTGAGAACGGGCGTTACCGCGATCTTCCCGCGCGGGAAAATGGACGCGAAGAGTGTATTCGCGGGCTACTTTGCCGGAAACGGCAACGGAGACATGACAGGAACTCACTGGATCGACGAGAGTGGTCTATTGGAGACTCCTATCCTCATTACGAACACTGGTAGTGTGGGCGTTGTCCGCGATGCAGCCGTGGCCTGGATGGTCCAGCATAAGCACTACGGCGAGTTCTGGTATCCAGTGACCGCGGAAACAGCCGATTGGCCACTGAACGATATCAAAGGCCAGCACGTCACTTCGGAGGACACGTGGGACGCGCTGAACTCCGCCGTGAGCGGACCGTTACCGGAGGGCAACGTGGGCGGCGGGACCGGCATGGTTTGTAACGGATTCAAGGGCGGCACCGGCACGTCGTCACGAAAACTCGCGGCGGCTGATGGAGGGTACACGGTGGGTGTACTGGTACAGTGCAACTATGGAGGATCCGATCAACTCCGGGTCGCCGGCATTCCTGTAGCACGCGAGATGAAGCTGCAGGCACCGTGTGTCGAAAAGAAGTTGGACCCACCAGCTTTGGATTGGGACGGAACGCAGGTGCCAGTCTGCAACTCGCACGCTGCATCGACAATCAATCGCATGCGCAGGCCAGAGCATGGATCCATCATAGTGATCGCGGCCACGGATGCGCCCCTTACTCCCGATCAGCTGAAGCGTCTTGCCCGCCGTATTTCGGTGGGATTGGGGCGGGTAGGCGCGATTGAGGAGGATGGATCCGGCGACATTTTCTTGGCGTTCTCCACGGCAAACGCGGGAGCCGACGAAGGCAACAGCACTGAACCACCCTTCACCAAAGCGAATGCGAAGGTGGAACGCGTGCAAAGCTGGAAGATGGACACACTGTTTGGCGCCGTCGTGCAGGCCACCGAGGAGTCCGTGATCAACGCGGTCGTGGCGGCAAAAACCATGACGGGCGCCGACTATTGGGTTGTGCCAGCGATCCCGCATGATCAGTTGCAAGAGGTTCTGCGAAAGCACGGCATGCTCAAGCAGCAATGAAACTTATCGAGAATCAATTGACGTAACATCTCGATTACACTCATTGACCCTGTTGCCGGCCAATTCTCAATGAGTGTAAACGCCTGATTACGCCTCACCCAACCCGTCTCCTTGAAGAAAGTTCAATTGTTGCCCAGTTTTTTGTTCGCGCATACCTGCCATCTGCTCCAGGGACTCAAAATGGAAATTCCTGTTGGGTGGGCCTCACGTGCGGTATCCTTCCTCGTTTGGTAATTACAGTCCAGGAGGATGAACTATGGCTCGGGCCTGGGGAAGACTTTTGGCAAGAATTATCGGCTACGGAATCCTCGTTTTGTTGCTGCTCGTTGCCCTTGCCTTAACCTTCACCGTGGGCTGGCGACCGGTGATCGGTGCGAAGAAGCGCTCACTGACCTCGCGCAAGTTTGAGGTCACGCCACAGCGCCAGCGCCGCGGCGAGTACCTCGTACACGCCGTCATGCATTGCATGAACTGCCACTCTAAGTTCGACGAGAAAGCAAACCCTCCGGTACTGCTTGCCAAGGAAGGCAGTGGCCAAGTCTTGGATGACGAAGGCAGTTTTCGCCTGGTGGCCCCCAATATCACTTCTGATCCTGAAACCGGGATCGGGAAGTGGAGCGACGACGCCGTAGCCCGAGCCATCCGCGAGGGCGTTGCTGCTGACGGAAGTGCGCTGTTCCCCGTCATGCCATATGAACATTTCCGCCACATGTCCGACGAAGACCTGGCGTCCGTTGTGGTCTTCATCCGCAGCCTGCCTCCGGTGCGAAACGACCTTCCTGCGACAAAGATTCCGTTCCTATTCGCCCGCCTCATCCAGGCGGCGCCGCAACCGGTGGCAGAGCCTGTGCCAGAGCCGGACATGTCCACCCCCGCCAAGCACGGTGCATACCTGGTCAAGATGGGATCTTGCAGTGACTGCCACACGCCCCTCAATGCCAAATTTCAGCCAATCCCGGGAATGGAGATGGCTGGCGGAAGTCCGATAGGGGAGGGGGTGGCTTCCGCGAATCTTACGCCGGATGCGTCCGGCATCGGCTATTACGACGAAGCGCTGTTCATTCAGGCCATACGCACCGGCTCGGTTCGCGCGCGCAAGCTTAATTCGGCCATGCCCTGGTGGATCTTTCGCAATATGACTGACGATGACCTGAAGGCGGTGTTCGCCTATCTGCGTACTCTGAGGCCAGTGCATCACATGGTGGACAACACCGAGCCGCCCACACTGTGCAAACTTTGCTGCCACAAACACGGACTGGGAGATCGCAACTAGGGGCTTCCTTAGAGAGAGTCGCGAGGAGGTTCTTCTTGTACGCTCGGCACTGAGAACGATGTGAGCGATAAGGTCAGGACTACCGTCTTAATATCGCCATTTACTCAATTTACTCATTGAGAGTCAATGAGTGATAACGCCTGTTTGCGACAGCTACGGTTGGGGTCCAAGAAGAAGACCACACCAGCCGATTTAGTTGGTTGGCGTAACATCTCGATTGGACTCATTGAGGGTCAATGAGTGATAACGCCTGGTTTCGCCAATTGACTACGAAATGAGATAATCTTGACCGCTCGGGACCGGTGCCGCAGGATTTTGCCGATCTTCTTCGCATGGTCATGACTTGAATTCGCGTTAAGATCGGACGTCAGTGAGCGTGATCGCCCGAGTCGGCCGGCGTCCCGTCCGACCACTTGCTTACCGGAACGTCAATTGTGGTATAGCGGCCTATTTTTTCTTCGTGCGCGTCCAACGGGACGTCATTCCCCAAGTCGGATCCCAAGGCTTTAGGGTCGATTTCGGGGACAAAAAACATCACGTGGGGAAGCCAGGGTCCTTTGACGCCGGCATTCAAATACCCTTGCTTTGACAACATGTAGGACACCGAACCGGGTTCGGGCGTGGGCAACTCCCCTTTCGCGATGCCGTCTATTATGGCGTCCTCTATCTGAGTGTTCGAACGTCCGGCAATCGCCAGTTCGGTCTTCTTGAAGTAGATCGGAAGAAAAGACCGCGCACCCGGAGCGCTCAGGCAGATCGGACCGTGTATCTTTGGATCCCAAAAAGCTCGATTGTTTTTTGGTAAGTCCCAAGATCGTCCCACCGCACATACGAAACCGTTCTTCCCCTCCACGGCTGTTTCATAGCCATGCCTTCCGAGCACCATAACCGTGGCGTCCTTGGCAACGGATGGCGGAGCCGCGCTGCGGCCCATCGCAATCTCTGCATCGCGGTCCATCAGATATTGGTCGAGTGGGAGCATGGTGGGATACGCATTCTTGGCGTCCTGTGCTTGCGCTCGCTGGGCCGCGCCCAGGGCAAGGGCTAGCGCAAAGAGTGCCAATACGATCATCTTGACTGTGTTTCGTTTCATGTGGTTTTCTCCCTTAATCCTTCCGATGCAGATGAGTTGAGCCAGGCCTCGGGTTGCTCGTCTGCAACGTAACGCGGACGCAGCCGCCGCTGGTTTTTTCTGCCAGAAAGGACGCAATATCGGCTTGCGTCAGGAGTCGCATCCGGTGTCATCTTAGTCGCTTGATTACACAAGGATACCGCGTCAGAAAGAGGTCAACTGGCGTAAGCGGTTCGGCCATAACAGCCCTTGACACCGGCACCCGTCGCGCATACGATTTCGCCGAAACCCTCCGCGTACCAGCAAGCTTGGGCAGTTGGGAGAAAGAAGAGGACGACACCATGACGAGAAGAGTCATTTTCACAGCGGCTCTCAGTGCGCTAATGCTGAGCTTCAATGTGTCCGCTTCCGCGCAGAGCCGATTTTACGTGCTTACGAACGACGAGAACACTGCTAACAGTGCTAGCATTTTTAACCTCAACACCTCGGACGGGAGTCTGTCGCTGGTGAAAACCCTGGAGACCGGCGGTGCATCCCTCGGGGGTGGATATTACGCGGCCGAGACACAGGTAATTTCGCCGAATGCGGCCTGCATCTTCGTGGCCGACGGTGGTGGCGGGGCGGATATAGCCGCCTTTTCCAAGGCTACTCATTACTCCAAGGTGGGAAACTATGCCAACGCGGCGCTGCAGGGTGGAACCGATATGCCCATGATCGAAAACAGCCAGGGCACAGTGCTTTATGCAGCCTACGAGTCATCGTTCAATATTGGAGTGTGGACCATTAACCCGGATTGCTCTCTGACTAGTGCGAATATCTACGCGGCACCCGCCTTCCTTGGTAGCATGGCCATCACCCACGATGGAAAGACGTTGCTGACCACTTACGAAATCATCAACAAAATTGGATCGTGGACGATTTCCGGCTCGACCTTGACCAACAATGGCCAGGTCAAGGCCATAGTGAAAGACGCCTCGAGCATTGCCGTCACCAACGATGACCAAGTTGTGATTATCGGTACCGCTTACAATGCCAACCATCCCAGCACCCTCATCACCGCAAACCTCCCCGGTTTCACCAACCAGCAGGCTTGGACGTTGGGCCCGGGATACAGCGCCGGCAGCATTGCCCTGAGTCCCGACGCTTCGGCCGGCAGTGGTTGTTTGTATATTGGCAACACCGGTGACGGTTCAAGTGGTACCGGTGGCATCACCGGCGCTACCTTTACCGAGAATCCGCTCAATCTGACCTATGTGAACAACGTGACGTCTACACTGCCCACGTATGTCGGATCTATCAACACTATTACGAGCCAAGGAGACGGGGCTGCAATTTACGCTGCCGAGAGTGCAGGCTATATCGGCGTTTATTCCGTCAAAACCGACTGCTCGGTGAAGCTGGTCAAAGAGAGTCCTGACCCTAACTCTGCCTTCTTGCTCTCGCTCTCGGGGTCGATAAAGTAAACCCATCCGCAACGACCGGCCGGTCTCGGCCCGCAGGCGGGAAACTACCGAGCCCGGTGTGTAATGGTACGACTGTCAACTACAGAAGTTTCCAGAATGCAGACGATTAGGCGCAGAACCCTTTAATGCGGTGAAATGGCGACGTTTTCGTCAACAATACGATTTCGGAAATAGACTGTGGGGGGCATCTCTTTGCGGCAGCCCACTTCAGCCTTTGGTTAGCTGACACTCGCACTCTAGTCATTACAAAGAGCCCCAACGCCTAGATTTATGGACTTCGGAAACCAGAGCTTAGCGTTTGGAAACCATGTGGTTTTGGCGCACTCGACTTCGGTCATTCCGAGGGGGAAGAATCAAGAGGTTGGAGCCTAGTGCCGAGGGGGATTTTCGGCACGTTCGGTTCCAGCCACGACGCCACCCGCCCTCCAAATCCAGGCCAATGAGTGTAAACGCCTGATTTCGACAGTTCCGCAGAGTGTTCTGGTCGCGTGGGTGACGATGTTGAATCCTCACATTCCTCGCTACAATCGGCAGTATGAAAACTCGAATCGCGTTGCTTGTTGGGGGCTGGCCCAACTTTTCCCGACTCGTGCCAACTTTGGGTTGCCGAAGGGTGGGCATCACGAACCTCGCCCCTGAGGGTCAGGCGATACCTCCCCATCGGCTTACCCATTTTTCGACCGGTTCGCAAAGCTCAAGAGCACATCTAAAATCGGATGGCGCAGCGACTCTGCCTCCCACCCAACGAAAACCGCGTTGGATGGGGCAACCTCATCACCTCTTACCCTAACCCTCGCGAGTGTCACTCCTTTAAACAACCCGAATGGAGAACTCTTTATTGCCGGAGGGATTCAGGGCGAACTGAACACCGGCACGGGAGGTAGAGTGTACGTGGGTGTCAGTCACCAGTACGTTTCGGTGCTCAACGTTAATTCGAACCGGGACTCTGACAGAAGTGCCAGGTTCACCATGTACGGACAACCAGGGGTTCCATTTGCTTTCAATAGCTGCATATCCACCTCGTTAGAGTGGAAAAGACGGAAAAATCACCGTGATTCGCACAACGCATGGCTGTGGTGTCGATGCCCTAGCCGTTTTTCTTGGAACTCTCCGGTCTCTGTATCCACCGAAGCTATTTGCTGAAACTCGGGGTGGAAATCTACTCCTACAATGATCATCGTTCGGCTCCTTTCTCCCGAGCCTGTTGGTTGGCTTTAGCACCACCAACTTTACTCGGGCGTCGGAGCCGACATTGTCATGGAATCAATTACACTCATTGACCCTCAATGAGTGATATGGCGATGTTACGCCAACTGTTCTTCCGAGGCTCCGCCAATCAGCGTCAACGCAAACCCAAAGCCATACGTCGCCAGCTTCAGGACTCATGCGGGCAATCTCCTCTCTCTGATTCCTTTCTTTCCAATAAATCCAGCTCAACATCTCATCTCGCTTCAGTCTCAAAATGAAAAGTAGCCCACTACTTGTGCAAGTCGTCCTTGACGCCGCCGACATTGTTAGAAATGTCCATTTTGCATTAGCCGACTGGCTCAGACGCCCGCCGAATTGTGCAAACTCTTGCATCTTGACGAGCGACTGTCTATGAGAAGAGACTTGGGGTCGCCTGCCTTTAACGAAGGAAATCAAGGAGGTTGTCCACTTGAGAAATATCAAGCATGGTGCCCATAGGAGAGCTAAGTCGACGTGGACGGGCGCTGCTTTGATGTTGGCCTGCGCTCTTGGGCTGGCAACGTCGACTAGCTTGTCACTGCATGCTCAAACTCTCGCAGTGCTTTACAACTTCGCAGGAGCGGCCGATGGCGGAGATCCTTACGCCAGCCTAATCCGGGATTCCGCCGGCAATCTCTATAGCACGGGAGGTTACGGTGGGACCTTCTTTGCGGGTGTAGTTTACAAGGTGGACCCAAAAGGAAACGAGACTGTTCTCTATAATTTCACCGGCGGCGCTGACGGTGCTTACCCAGAATCCCCCGTGGTGCTCGACAGAGCGGGGAACTTGTACGGCACAACTACTCAAGGTGGATCGGCCAACGCTGGCGTTGTTTTCAAAGTGGATCCGGGCGGCAATGAGACCGTGTTGCACAACTTCACCGGCGGTGCAGACGGTATCATCCCTGCGGGTGGGTTAACCCTGGACAGTGCGGGAAACCTTTACGGCACAACCGGACAGGGCGGGACTTACAACGACGGAGTCGTTTACAAGATTGATAAGACTGGCACCGAGACCATCTTGCACACTTTTACCGGAGCAGCGGACGACGGGAAGTATCCCACCTACACGACGGTCCGCATCGGTCCGGATGGAAACCTATACGGCGTAACGCAGGAAGGCGGAAGCGCCGATCAAGGGATTCTTTACCGATTAGGCAAGGGTGGGCTGACCATCCTGCACAATTTCATGGGCGGCACCACGGACGGATGCAACGTCGTCGGAGTTCCGTTCCTGGACAAGAACGGAAACTTCTACGGCGTGACTTCATCCTGCGGGACGGGACAATATGGGACGGTATGGAAGGTGAGTAAGACCGGTGCAGAAACTGTGCTACACAATTTTGCCGGCGGAGCATCGGATGGACAGTATCCTCTGTCTGGAGTAGTTCTGGACGCAAGTGGAAATCTTTACGGGAGTACAGAGACGGGCGGCGTGTCCGATCTGGGTACAGCCTATAGGCTAACTCAACAGGGTGGCTTCACTCTCTTGCGCAGCTTTTCGGGACCGGACGGGAAGTATGTGTACAGCAGTTTTCTTCTGTCTAACGGCGCCCTTTACGGCACAGCCCTAAATGGCGGCACGCTCGGGTATGGCACAGTTTGGAAAATTACGAAATAAAGAAGGAAGAGTTCGCCGATGGTAGCAAGTTGACGACGCACTTATCATTGCTTGCAGTTCCCCTAGGGTCGTCGTCGCCCCAGTTCGTAATGCCTCCGATGTCCTCGTCCTTGCTGAGAAGGGCAGCGAAGGTAACAATCGCGCTGTTTAGTTGCGAATCTGGGGAACGTCGGCTACGATCATGGGCGATTGTCGCAAGCAGATTTTTGCTGGGAGGGGTCACCATGTTGAAAAGCAGCGTTGTCCCGGTTCTCGCTCTGATCATGCTGTCTTCCCCAGCGCTCGCAGCCACATGGTATGTCGATGGGGTCCACGGCGACGACGGCAATAACTGCAAGACCAAAGCCACGGCCTGCGCCACCATCGGACATGCGATCTCGCTTGCGGCGTCCGGCGACACCATTCAGATCGCCGCGGCCACCTACCAGGAAAATCTAAGCATCCCGTTTAACCTGACGCTAAACGGCGCCACGGCGGCGACCACCATCGTCGACGGCACCAACACCGCGAATGTCTTCACGGTCGGCGCCGGCATCAGTCTTACGCTGTCGAATCTCACCATCAAAAACGGTATCGGCTATTCCGGCGGCGGAGGTGTCGACAATTCCGGTACGCTTACCGTCAACAAGAGCGATTTCTATACGAACACGGCGCTCTCCGGCGGCGCCATCCTGAACACCGGGATGGCGAAAATCAGCAATACCAACTTCAGTGGGAACAGCCCCTATTTCTTCGGGCACAGCGCGAGCTGCGGCGCCATCGACAACCGCAGCGCAATGACAATCACGGCCTCGACCTTCTTCAACAACTACGCGAATAATAATTTGACCTCCGGCGGCGCCATCTGCAACGGCGGGACATTGACGATCACGAGGAGCACGTTCAGCAGCAATTCATCGCAGGGGAACAACGGGGGCTACGGCGGCGCGATTTATAACTATGCGGGGACCCTCTCCGTTACGAACAGTACCTTCAGCCAGAATAGCGCCACGACGAGCGGCGGAGCGATCTACAGCCAAGGGGGGACCGTCCAGATCAGCAATTCGACTTTTGGCACCAACCCCGAGAATATGGGCGGCGGCGGGGCCCTAAGCAATGCAGGAAGCTCGGTTCTTATCCAAAACAGTATTGTCGCGAACAGCGGGAACGGCGGGAACTGTGCCGGCACGATCACGACCGACGGCTACAACCTGAGCAGCGATGCCACGTGCAATTTCAACAACACCGGTGACTTAAACAACACCGACCCCAAGCTCGGCCCCTTGCAGAACAACGGCGGCCCGACCCAAACCGAGGCTTTGCTTTTGGGAAGCCCGGCGATTGATGCGGGCAACCCCAGTGGCTGTACTGACGGCCAGGGTCATCTGCTGAAGACCGATCAACGCGGCGCACCGCGTCCCGACAAAGAGGACACTGGCGGCTGCGACATGGGAGCGTTCGAACGCCAAAAGGATTAGCGAGGCTGTCGCGCGCGTCGCGCACTGCGCGACAAACGTGGTCTTCCGGGTGACCGAAGTGATGTTCTGACCTGTTCGGGAATCAAAGAGTAGAGGCCGCCTGATGCCCGGGGCGGCTTTTTCTTGGCATTACGCGGAGGTTGAGCGCGACAACTGTTGTTATCAGGCGTTTACACTCAGTGATCCGGCCAAGTCCGGTGTCAGCGAGTTTCGATGGGGCTGTTTGACTCTAAAGTAATGTGCTACTCTCCGCTGGTTGAGCCACTAGGCAAGGAGACTGCACATGAGAAGAACAATCGCTATAGCAATGCTGCTTTCTTTCGGCACGTGCGCCTTTGCGCAAAGAAGTACTAAACAACAGCCTCCGTCAACAGGGATACTGATTTCCGTCTTCTTCGGTTTCTCCATCGTGGGGGACGGAATCAGTACCACATTCAACGTTACGCCTTCGCGCATTCCGCCCAATTTTGCGAGTGGCTTTGCCAGCCTCCCACAACTCCCACTTGTGGGTGTACTCGGCGGCGGCGGGAGCTGCACCAACGGCATTACATTTACGGGGACGGTATCCGGGCGTCAATTGATAGTGAATTTCCCAGCTCCTCCGCCTGGAGACAAATCTCAGAGTTGCACCGTAACCCTGCTTTTTCAGCCACAATAGTTCGCGGCCAGTGTCCAGGAACCGGAAAGTGTTGGTTGGTGCCAGTTGGACTGCCGCCCGTAAATCTGTTGAGAACAGACTCTGTCCATTTGCCTTGAGTGTCGGCGGCGAATAGCTGGCGTGTGCGGGTTTGTTAGGCACTCTGAGATGACTGTTGTAACAGAGTATGGCGACCATTCCGGTTGCCCTTGATGAGGCTTTTCCAGCCGTCTACTGACTCTTGTTGCGACGCTTCAATTGCTTCCCTGTACCGCGAATGCGAGTCCTGGCGTCGTCTGAAAAACCGTCCATTTGTTGTTGGTGTAGGACGCGACCGTCGCCGGGTCCACCTGATCGGAGTCTACATTCCATCCATCCACGGTGTCTACTTCGTTAGTGTTGGTGCTCAAAACGATCCAATACTGCTTTCCGGCACTGGTACGCCGGAACTGTCGGACTTCACCACCAGCGTGCAGCAGTCGCCGAAGCGGGGCAGACCCGAAGCATCCCACGTCTTCAGTGATTGGCCGGGCGCACCGTTGTTGTCGTCGTTGAGACTGAGGACAACGCCATTCGTTCCTTGTTGCGAATAGCCGACAGCAACCGCAATTCTGGTCACGGTGTGATCAGCGCCAGGAGTGAAAGCAGCCGCCATCCATTGCTCGCCGGCACCAGAATTCGGACCCATGACGTTGTAGCCTTCACAGCACCAATCCTTGATTCAGAGAAATAACCAGCTAGTACCGAAGCAACTACTAAGCTTAAGATAGTGCACCATGCAACTCTGGTACGCCCATGCGGGCAAAGTTAGCATTCGCGAACAGCTTGTCACCCAAGTTGTTCTGGGCATTTTGAGTGACGACCTGGTTCCGGGGCAGCGCCTACCGAGCACGCGAGAACTGGCGAGGCGGTTTCGTCTTCATCCCAATACAGTAAGCGCGGGTTATCGACAACTGGAGCGGGAACGGTGGCTTGAGTTCCGCCATGGGAGCGGTGTGTATGTGTGTGAGACCAAACCGGAGGCAGCGCTCTCGCCTGTGCTAGCACTGGATCAGATTGTCGCGAATCTGTTTCGTTCGGCTCGTGAATTGGGAGTCCCTTTGACGGACATCCGCTCCCGTATTCGCCAGTGGTTGGATTTGCAGCCGCCCGGGGTGGACGTGATAGGTGGAAATATCATATTTCTGGGGGTGCCTCACTGAAGTTACGGCGCAAGAAGCTTGTGTTCGCAATTGCGGTGTTGCTTCTAGAGGGTGCACGCGGGGCAAACATGCCTCGGGACGATTATCGTCCGGAGTTCACCCTCGACCTACGCACGTTCGGTTACGATGAGCCCAAGCAGAGGCTCGGAAGCCTATTCTATTCTGGTCTCAGAAATGCCCTCACATTTACTGACGAGAGTACTCTCGCGATTTCTTTGTTTGTTAAGAATCCAAAACCGGGCCTTTCGATTCGAGAGAAGACCTTCGGCGGAGCGTATCTCTTTCAAACCGTTTTTTGGGACGTGAAATCAGGCAAGATGCTTCGCACGAAGCAATGGTCGAACGCCGTGGTCGGATGTGGTCTGTTTCCCGCTCCGAGTGGAGGCTTCGTGGTCTGGCACGATCTTGAACTGAGTCTGTATGCTCCTGATGGAGCCCTCTTGAAGACATTGGCACTGGATGCAAAGAGCTTCCCACGTGCGGTTTCAATAACGCAATCCCCAGGAGGAGGTACGTTGTTCGCGACCCGCGTCGACCAGAGCGGGAATCATGTGCTCTGCATCCGAACCGCGGATTTGCAGCAGATTGTATGGCTAGACCTGCCAGGCTATTTTGCTGATTCGGGTTCAGACTCGCGTTTCGCGTTTGTTCGGCCTCGCCCCGGAATTCTCCCGCCAATGGATGTGTTTGTCGTTGGCGTTACAGCGCAGAATCTAAAATACAAGGGGACAAAACCGATATTTACCACGTCGGACCCCGGCTGTAACTCCGCTGTCTTTCTGGACGAGCAAACCTTGGGCATTAGCGGACGATGCCCTGACCTAACCATTTTGAGCACCGTGGGGGATGTTCAATATCATCGTCGATTTGGCGGGGTCCTAACGGGGGCGATTACTCCTTGCAGAGAGTGCGACCTGATCTTTTTTGGAACGTACACTCTCACGGGCGGAAGCGCGTTACTAGACACTCCGCCGAAGTTAAAAAATCAGAGTTTCGTACTTCTTAACCGCAAGACACATGATCTTGTGGAATGGCGACGTTCAATACCCGACCGTCTGCATTTTGCCTCCGCGGCATTGTCCCCAGACGGGTGTTTCTTGGCCATTCAGCACAACTCAAACGTCGATCTGTACAGTACATGCAACTCGCCAATGCGGACGAGACTCGGCATGGGTGCCGAGCGATAGACCTGGAATCGGTATGCGTATGTAATGAATAGCCCCATCCCCGTCTCGACCACCACGCTCGGTACGATTTCACAGTCCACCTACACCTACTATGAGCAGAATCGAACCGTGACAGGGTCATCTCGACGGCCAACCAGTGTTGTTTCGCGATACCGCGGTCCAATTGGCGGAACAACTTCAGATGGTTGAGGAGATGTCCGAACATTTCAATCCCTTCGCCCGCGCGGTGGGTGCTGCTGAGATAAATCTGGAAGAACTCCGTAAGAGTCTTCAACCGGAAATCGATCGCCAGGTTTCTATTTGGGTCGCGCTTGCACGTTCGGAAATGCTCAATACTTTCGGCGAGGAAAGAGAGGTACAGGCGGCAATTGCCCAGTATTCGGCCTTCTTTCGAACCGAAATCAGATGAGGGCAACACGCAGGAGGGCAGCTTATTCGTAGTGCAGGAGATAGCAACATCATAGACCGGTGGACGAAGGTGTAGTCTCGCCCGCCGAAGAAGCGAACAATATGGTCGCCTGAGTTGGAGTGAATCTGGCGACCCGTTAAGGGTGGAGATACCCATGCGTGTCCGCAAAAGAGTAGAAGGCGCAGTTGTCTACAACAACGGATGGTTCGCTGCGGTCGAAACCCGCGGAGTTGAAGGGTGTGAAGAGGGTCTTTTTCTGGACACCATTCAGCTGCACCTCGAAGACACAAGCGACACTCCCGAACAGTTCCTGGAAAGGTTCCCGGTTGGGATGTGGTTGAACATTGTGTTCACAACAGCGACGACCCCGATCAGCAGACTGCCCCGAGCCGCACTCAACCCCATAAAACTGCGCATCATACACAGCGAGTAGCCATCCAGTCACTTCCGCATATCCGCGTCTACGGATACAAATGTTCTTGCTTCCATCGACGGTCGTGATCCTTTCGGTGTTCAGTTAGCCGAAAGGCCGGAAGCCAGGCCCCATGACTCACGCCCAACTGGTCGACAAGGCTGTACGCTGGCTGCGCACCTACCGCTGCGGAGTAGTGCTCTCCGAGCAGGCCTGCGCCAGCGGTGAGATGCCCGACGCCATCGGTTGGAAGCGCCCCTGCCATTCCGTGCTGGTCGAGTGCAAAGTCACGCGCTCTGACTTCCTCGCCGACCGGGCCAAGCCTTTCCGCCTCAAGCCGGAAGAGGGAGTCGGCTGCGAGCGCTTCTACCTGGTCCCCGCCGGACTCCTGAGCCACGAAGAACTGCCACGGGGCTGGGGATTGCTAGAACATCGTCGTGGCAGAATCGAAACGACGTATCCCTCCGCCAGAAATCTCCGCAGCGCTACAGGCTTCCGCTACGAAATGAATCTGCTGCTGGCTAGTTTGCGCCGTGTCGAGGTCCGCGTCGAACCCCAAAGTATCACCGACTTCCTCAAGTGGAAGAACCGCATGGCAGAATACAACCGCGGCAGCCTCCCTGAAGGACTCGCCTCAGCAGAAGATGAACTCAACGTATTCCTCGAACCCGACCTGACCGGCTGATCCTGCCGCGTAGTTCCGTTTCGGCGCGCACTACTTCTCAGGGACGTAACTCCGGCTGCACTAAACCTGATACCGTGCTGGCCCTAGTCTCTCGGACGGAGTAGCGCAAATGGAGTAAGCTCTAAGGCTGTGAGGTGATGAGTTTGGCAGAAGTTCGATTGCAGGAAGGCGAGTCAATAGAAAATGCCCTTCGTCGCTTCAAGCGCAAAGTGCAAACCGAAGACATCATTAAGGAAGTGAAGCGTCACTCCTACTATCTGAAGCCGGGAGAGAAGCGCCGATTGAAGCAAGCGATGGCGCAAAAGCGTGCCCGAAAAAAGTTTCGCAAAGACTCAGAGTAGCTGCGACCATCGGCATGGCAGTTAAAGGCGGACGAAGAGTGATTCCTTGCAGGTGGGCCCTCACGACCGATTTGGGAGGATCGCTCCTCGCCGTTCTATGGGGACAAGGGAAACAGCCATCACCCATCGTGATGGCCGTCTCTCATTCGATTCGTGGCCTTCTGCGGTCTGAACTGCGCGTGCGCTACATCTCCGCGCTGGCGTATGAATTGATTTCGCAGTTCAGGCTGATCTCTTCAAATTGCGGTGTGGTCCATTCCATGATTGCTCTCCTCCCCTCGAATCTCGCCCCGATTCCGCCCTGTAGCACGTCCCGGTCGCGTTCGGGCCGAAGATGTAGAACGCCCCCTGACCCTTGTTTTGGCTGCTATTTGGTGATTGCGTGCCGAGGTAGACATACCCATTGGCCACGGTCGGGACCGAGTACTTGGTGGCCTGATTGATGACATCCCTGCCAGACGGGCAACCGCTGCTGTTGTACAACGGCGACCCCATGTTGACGGCGTCGAAAGCGTAGAGAATGCCGTGTGGGTTGGTGTAATTCGGACAGATGGCAGGATCGCTCTGTGGGCAGCTGTAGTCTGTCTTCTCGATCACCCAAAGAATCGCGTCCGTATCCGTCGCGCTGGCGGCTGAGATAGTGGGCGTGATCCCCCAAGATTTCCTGTTCGTGGCATGCGTCATATTGGCTGTTTGGTAGGTAGTGCCGCAAATCGGATTAGAGTCGCCGGCGTTTGCGCACAGAGCAAACTGATAGATGGCATCAGAGCTTAGCGGTGCCACATAGATGTAATGGGCCTCAGTGTCGGTGCCTCGAATCGGACGTTCCCAGAATGCCAAGGTATTATGGATAATGTTGTTGCCTGGCGTCGCATAGGTCTGCACGTCCGGGCCACCCTGAGTTGTTAGACAGCCGGTAGTACTGCCGGTGAACCCGCCCGGAACATCACGCCGTATGAACCAGAGGTCACCTTCCTTCTCGCCGTTGACGGCAAGGTATCCCCAGTTTGTATGCGCCAACTCATTATCGGGAATTAGCATGACGCCTCCTGAGCCGAAGTCAAAATCGTTTCCGTTGGGCCCATTGCAGTTCACATCGTCGCCGCGCCACTGCTCGTCGTTGGGGGTAAAGTAGCCGTTGGTACTGGGAATGGCCAGCGTGTCAGGGTCTAGTTTGATAAAGCTGTCCCCCCAATTGGAGCTTGCATCGTAGGTGCCGTTGCCTGTCGTCAGGTAAATCCACTTCTTGGTTCCGCTGCCACTTGGGCCGTCCGGTCCAAAGGCCAACCCGGCCCCGCCCATCCAGATGCCGCCGCCATCGTGACCTAGTTGGCCGCCAACACTTGTCTCGAACGGGCCGATTGTGTTCGCCACGTTCTTGGCGTCGTACCCAAAGACCATTCCGTTCGGATAGGGAGTTCCGGCCCCGTCAATCATAGAGAATGCGATGTATACGGAGTCGTCGGCGAGATGACCGTTGCCCAGACTCTTCGGCACATAGAGCAGCCCAGGTCGCTGGATGTGCGTCTGAGAAAAGTTGCTTCCGACTGAGGAGCACGTGCCCGGGCAGATCTGCACAGGAGCGCCAGAGTTCTCGTTGTTAATTCCTTCGTTGAGCGTAGTTATGTCGAGCGCATGAAGGAAATGATAAAACGTGTAAACGCCCGTCTGACTATTGTAGGACTGGGTTTAAGCCACAACGTACAACGTCCCGACGCCGTTGCTGTCAATGTTGATAACCGGCGTGCCGAGGATACCGACTTGGAGATAGATGGCGCCGCACCCGCTTCCGATAGCCGCGCAGGTCGCGGCCCGTCATGGTGGGCTGGCCGCCCTGTAGGTTATTCAGAAGCAAGCTCACGGACCACACCACATTGCACTGATTACCAGAAGTGGGCGGGGTCGCTTGAATGGCGTAGACGGTGTCGTTCTCGGTCACCACGTACGCTACCGGACCGGTGTATCCGTGAATTGTGACAGGCGTAACGATCAATGGCTGGGCGTACACCTGCCCGTCCAGTTGCGCCGAACATAGCTGGCCAAAGTCCAAGTTGGGATTGTTAGCGAACGCCTCAGCCGTGATCGTGTTTTCCTTCAGATTCTGGCCCGTGCGGTAGGAATAGCCCGCCCCGATGTCAGTGCCGGTGTCCTGCTGCCACGTCAACACGCACACCTTAGTCGTCGGGCAGAACTGGGCGGAAGACCGGACGGCAAAGAAGACGAAAAGCAAAACAATCCAAAAGCAAAGCTGCACTGCCCTAAAACGCTGCTTCATAATCCCTCTCCTTGTGCTACTGCCAGAGCCGCTTCCCAAATAGGACCTAGGGCCTCACATTTTGGCTACGGCGTTAGAGTTGAGCAAGGACACCCACACGTTGGCTCCGTCGAAAGCGATGCCCGTGGTTGCGTTGCCTTGAAAGAGATGATTCACTTCCGTACCGTCGTTTGCCCGTAGCACAACCAGCTGAGGAGCTCCAGCGACCCATATATTCTGTCCGTCAAATGCAACCCCATAGGGAAGCCCTCCGACATTGAAAGTACCGAGTACCGAGCCGTCACTTGCACGCAGCTTTGTCACCGTGCCGTCGCCACGGTTTGCCACCCAGATGTGGGCGCCGTCGAACGCTATCCCCAGTGGGCTCACGCCCACATTGAACGTTCCCAAAAGCTTTCCGTCCGTTGCTCTGAGTTTCGTGACGTTTCCACCAGCATTCCCACCACCATTCACTACCCAAACGTTGACGCCGTCGCAGGCCACAGCGATCGGCGCTATGCCAACCGTGAAGCTGCCCAGATTCTGGCCGTCGCTGGCACGTAGCTTGACTACGCTACCGTTGCCTTGGCTTGGCGCTGTCGGAATCCAAATAGCTTCCCCATCGAAGGCCATCCACCCTGCGTTCGGTCCGATGCCGAACGTGCCGAGATTTTTCCCGT
>Ga0207058_1105_pt1 | contig 16654 bp, 15 predicted proteins | sample Alteio_BWMinCont_34_FD_153271 | JGI IMG/M metagenome (GOLD analysis project Ga0207058, IMG submission 153271) | Enriched cells from forest soil in Barre Woods Harvard Forest LTER site, Petersham, Massachusetts, United States -... | ecosystem: Environmental > Terrestrial > Soil > Temperate forest >...
GGGCAGGGACGGCGGGATTTTCAGAGAACCAGGTATCGTAGCGGCGGCCGTGGAGACGGATGTAGCCGACAGGCGAAGTGGTTTGCGCGGAGGGGGCGAAAGAGCGGCCGATGATGGGTTGATCGATGTTGCAGAAGCCGGCGTTGTGTTCGCGGAGAAGGGCGAGAGTTTCGGGAGAATCCCAGGAGGCGTGCCGGACTTCGACGACGAGAGGATAGTCGGCGAAGCGCTTGAGAACGGCGGAGAGGTAGGCGGTGGTTTCCTTAGTGCGATGAAAGGAAAAAGGGAATTGGAGGAGGACGGCGCCGAGTTTGTTGGCGGCGCGGAGAACGTCAAAGCCGGCGCGGACGAGGCGCTCGTCTTCGGCGGTGGCGCTGGGGTCGTGGGTGAATTTCTGCCAGAGTTTGGCGGTGAAGAGGAAGCGAGGATTGGCGGCGACGCGGGCGAGCCAGTTGGCGGCGTGATCGGGACGGAGCGGATGGTAGAAGGAGGTGTTGATCTCGATGGTGTCGAAGAACGTGGAGAGATATTCGGCCTCGTGGAAATTTTTGGGGCGTCGCGCGGGATAGACGTAGCCGGACCAATCGGGGTAGGACCAGCCGGCGGGGCCGACGCGGAGAGTGGCCGTGCGCACGGGATCAGAAGGAGAGATGGGCTGGCTCGTTTGTGTTGAAGATTGCGGTTTGCGTGGGGGCATGAAGTGAAGGGCGCGAAGTGCGCTGGGAGCAGGGTAGAGGGAAGGGAACGGGAGTGTCAACGCGCGAGCGCGCAAACTGCCAGCAGTGGGTCCGTTTGCCTGCCTGCGCGCCTCACTCTCTAAATTTCTGTTATTGGGCCCGGATGTCGATAAGCCACCTGTCCGACAGTCCGTTTATCAGGCATTGGCCAACAGTTCCAAGTTGCTGCTGAGACTACGATATTTCGCCTACTGAGAAAACCCTAGAGCTGCGATTGCTTGCGGGTGACGCGGAGTCCGATAGCAAAGTCGTTTACTTGAACGCGGATGGGAGGTCCGGTAGTCTACGTTCGCGCGGGGGGGAGAGCTGGGAGTGGCAGTGGGTGGCTGGATGAACGAGTTTGTGAGACAGGCGGGTGCGCTTTCGTTGTTCGGCAAGTGTGTTGCCGCTATTGCCGGAATCCTGATTATTCATGCGACGTTTCACGTGCTGGAACGAACTCTGCCTCGGCGTTTCGGGCGCGCTGACGCGCGGTATAAAGTCCGCAAGTTCATCGTCTTTTGCGGATACCTCGCGATTCTTCTTTTCCTGACTCTCCTGTTTGAGGATCGGCTGGGCCGTCTGAGCCTGGTGCTGGGCGTGGCTGGCGCGGGCGTGGCAGTGGCGCTACAGGACGTTCTGGCCAGCATTGCCGGGGCTTTCTCGATCGGATTTTCAAAGCTGTATGCGGTGGGAGACAGAGTTCAGATCGGGGATATACGAGGCGATGTGATTGACATCGGGCTGCTGAGAACCACGTTATTGGAAACGGGGAACTGGGTCAGCAGGGACCTGTACAATGGCCGGATCGTTCGCATCCCGAATAGCGTGGTGCTGAAAGGGTCGGTATTCAACTACTCGCAAGGATTCGAGTTCATCTGGGACGAGATTAAAGTGGTGTTCACGACGAGCAGTGATTGCGACCTTGCCAGGGAGATGCTTTTGCGGGTCGCGACAGAGGCCATTGGCGAGTACGTGGTTGAGGCGCGGGCGTCGTGGAAGACGATCAGTGACAACTATCAAAGCGCGAACCCGCCGCTGGAACCGAGAGTGGCACTGGTGGTGGAGGCTGGAGCGTTGGAGTTTAGCGTCAGCTACGTGGTGGACTACGCGAAACGAACGGCGCTGAAGGATCGGTTGTATACGAAAATCGTAGAGGAAGTTGCGAGCAGCAACGGGCGACTCACATGGGCGTCCGCGGGAGTTACGGTAATAAACCGGCCGGAAATTCCGGAGACGGTTGCAGAGCACCCGTCCTCTTCCGTCGGCGGCGCAGGCCGCGCGGCAGGTTCGCGTTAACACACATTGATTTGGCAGGTTTTCGATGGGCCGTTTGTCCCACGAGGCGACGCGCCCAGAGTAAGTCGGCTTGCTGTGGTATTGTGCAAAATCAGAGTTGAGATCAAATATTTTGGCTTGGGCGATTAGGCGGTAGTACGACGCCGGATTTCGCTTCAAGAATGTGGATTGCGCCGCGGGGTATTGAGCACCAACGATGTGCACATTTTGGCGAAACATACTGCGCTTTTCGATTTTAGCCGTGCTCGCTGCGTATTTCACCGGAATTCCTGTTGTAGCGCAGAACCCGGACGAGGGCGTGATTCGGCTGGACGTGAGCCTTGTGCTGGTGGACACCACGGTGAAGACGAAGGCCGGGCAAATCATGGGCGAATTGAAGAAGGACGACTTTGAGGTTCGCGAAGATGGCGTTAGGCAAAAGCTGGAGATTTTCAGCCGCGACGAGCTGCCGCTGAATGTTGCTCTGGTATTGGATTTAAGCGATTCGATCGGACCATTTCTGGGACCGCTGCGTGATGCGGCCAATACTGCGCTTGCGGCGCTTAAACCGGAAGATGAGGTGGCGTTGTTTACGTTTTCGACGGAAGCGGAGTTGCGCGTGCCGTTCACGAATGACAAGAGCAAGATTGCGCAGGAGATCAGCGCGTTCCATGTGGGCGGGGCCACGAATATCAATGATGGGATTTTTGTGGCCGCCAAGTATTTGCTCAATGGACCGCCGAGAGGCCGGCGGGTGATCATTCTGATCAGCGATGACGTTGGCACGGATGCGGGTGGACAGGGGACTCGGGACATTGTCACCGAGACGATTGCGGCGGATGCGGTCTTATACAATTTGAAGATTCCGGGATACAACCCGCCGTCAACGCTGTTCGCCGCGAGCATGATTCCCGGGCTGGTGAACATTCGCAGAGTTACGGAGCAGACGGGCGGAGAAATCTTCGACGTCAAGGACGTGGCGCATTTGGACGCGGCGTTTCGCGCGCTGATCGAGCGGATCAAGACGCGCTACACGCTGGGGTACTACACGAAGGCGACGGCGGCTGAGGGCAAGCCGCATAAGTTGGATGTACGCCTGGCGTCGTCGTTTGGAAAAAAAGGACACGACTACGTTGTCTTGGCCAAGAACGGGTATTACGTGCACTGAGAAACGTAGGCAAGAATTGCGGGGAAGAAGCTGGACGAACGAGCTCGGACAATGTTGTTTAAAAATGCGACAGATTTCGTTCGCAGTCTTGTTCGAGAGGCGGGAGGAGAGTTCATGCGAGCGGCGAAAATCATTTTAAGCGTCACCGGCATTTTGGCGGCTGGCGCAGTGGGGCAGCGAGTTTCTGCACAGACGGATGTGCCGGGCAAACGCATCGTGATTGCGGCGAGGACGGTGTTCGATGGCAGGGGCGGGGTGCTGCACGACACGCGGATTGTGATTGAAGGCTCGAAGATTGTTGCGATCGATGCAAAAGCGGGGCCGGTGGACTACGACTTGGGTGGGCTAACGGTGATGCCGGGGTGGATTGATGCGCACGCGCATATCACGTGGATTTTTGGGAAGGACGGCAAGAACGCGGGGATGGGCGGGACGTCGCAGGAGGATACGTACAAGGCGGCTTCGAATGCTTGGGTGACGCTGATGGCGGGGTTCACGACGATTCAAAGCCCGGGATCGCCGAATGATATTCCGTTGCGCGACGCAATTGCGAAGGGAATGCTGCCTGGCCCGCGCATCCTGACGGCCGCGGAGCCGTTGATTGGGCGCGGGGAACAGAGCGGGACGCCGGAGGAGATTCGGGCGTTTGTGCGGAAACAGAAGGATGCGGGGGCGGACATCATCAAGATTTTTGCTTCACAGAGCATCCGGCAGGGAGGAGCAGTGACGCTATCGCAAGAGCAATTGGGCGCCGCGTGCGATGAAGCCAAGAAGCAGGGGCTGAGGACCCTGGTGCATGCGTATAAGGATGCAGTGCGAGCGGCGACGATTGCGGGATGCACGGAGATCGAGCATGGTACGCTGGCGACGGACGATGATTTGAAATTAATGGCGGAGAAGGGGACGTATCTGGATCCGCAGGCGGGGCTCATCATTGAGAACTACCTGCTGCACAAGGAACAATACGTGGGAACGCCGGGGTATACGGCGGAGGGTTTTGCGGCGATGGAGAAGATTTTGCCGATGAATTACGAGCTGGTGCAGCACGCGATGAAGACACCGGGACTGAAAGTTGTGTTTGGTACGGACGCGGTGGCGGGGGCGCATGGGCGCAACGCGGAGGAGTTTATTGACCGGGTGCGAGATTGTGGCGTGGATCCGATGAAGGCGATGGTTTCGGCGAATTCGCTGGGTGCGGAAGCGATGAGGCTTGGTGATCAGATTGGGTCGATTGCGCCGGGACTGCAAGCAGACATCATCGCGCTCGATGGGGATCCGCTGAAGGATATTACGGCCGTGCGGCGGGTGGTATTTGTGATGAAGGGCGGGACTGTTTACAAGAACGCGGCGCGCAGCGCGATTCCGGTTTATGCGGGCGTTCAGCCTTGATTTGAGCCATCCGCAGCCTGCATTCTGGGGGCGGTGGCGTGTTTCGAGGTGCATCGCCTTCGCGTTGCGAATGGCGGTTGCTGGGAAGGTCCGCGGCTGATATGATTTTTGCGATGTGCTGCGAAACGCGGTTGCGCGTCCCGCCCCTCTTCTGCAAGCTTTCCTACAGGTGCAAACATGAAGCTCATGATCAGTTACAAAAACGTCGAGGCACACAAAGCAGTGGAAACCGAAGTCGAGCGTCATATGGGTAAGTTGGGGAAATTGCTGCAGAGTTATTCGCCGGATCTGGTGCAAGTGCACGTGACATTTTCGAAGAACCTGCGGACGGAGGAGAGTTGCTGCGCGCTGAATTTGTCGCTGCCGTCGGCAACGCTGCATGCGACGAGTACGGGAGCGAGTGTGCGGACGAGTTGCAAGAAGGCGTTCAGCGAATTGGAAGCGCAGGTGAAGAAGCATCAAGCGATGCTGCGTAAAGATTACGAATGGAAGCGCAAACGGCCGCGGGTGCGCATCGAAGCACTTTCCTGAGAAACCTGAGTGTTGAGTCGTAAGCCGCAGAATGGATGTCACGGTTAAAAATGCCGTGCGGCGTGTTGCCGGCGGTTACCCGGAGTTTTGTTAGCCTATATTTTTCCACCCTCTTCTCCCCCTTATACCGTGAGTAGAGAAGTGCCCGAATCGAGGGCGCGAGATGTGTGCTTGTTTTACTTGTTCGGTCGTAAGGATGAATTCACTGTGCCGGCTTCGGACGCCGGAAGAGCCGAATGGAGGATGACCATGAAAGCTGGGATGGCTGCGGTTCTGGTTTTTGCGGTGACAATGAGCGTTCAAGCCAAGGATGCGCCGTCGTATGAAAAAGGCGTGCTGATGCAGATGGAATCCGCCGCTTGCGGTTACGCGGAGAAAGATGGCAAGACGGTCGCTGGAGAAATCTTCGGGACGGACGGCCAGCACAAGAACACCAAGGAAATGCTATGTCAGGAATATGTGCTGCAGACGGAGCGGATTACGTACCGCATCCGGCCAAAGGACGACAAGCACCCCGTGCTTTTGCCGGTTGGAGAGACGGCGCAATTCCGGATTCACAAGGACAAGATGCTGTTGCGAGTGCCGGAAACAGACGGCAAGGAACGGGAATATCTCGTTGTATCTATGACGCCGCGATCGGATGTTGCGTTGGCGAGCCGGCAGCCGGCGCAGTAAGCGCCTGGCAGGTGAACCGAAAGAATTAGCCGCGTTCCGATTCGAGCTCTTGGATTTTAAGGAGCGTGGCACTGAAGGGGGGATTGCAGGAATTCACCTACTTGCATACCTGCAATCTCGTCTTTAGATTTTGTGTTGAGAACAAAGCTTCGATTTCTCCTCCCTTTCCGGCGGATTCCCAACTCCATTGCCACCTTCTCTGTTTTTGAGGGTCCTTCTGTGAGGCAAGAGAATTACCTTTGGTGCGCGAGGGATGACGTTTTGCTTGTCCGGCCCGGAATACTGCTCCAACATGAATTGAAGCGAGGGGGGCTGGCAGGGGCCGGAGCATGGCGTCCGTTCTGGAAGTGCAAGAACTTCATGTTTCGTATCGTGATGGCGAGGGAGAAGAGCGCGCGGCCCTGGCTGGCGTGAGCTTTGATCTCGCGCCCGGAGAAATACTTGGCGTGCTCGGGGAATCGGGATCGGGGAAGAGCACGCTCGCGACAGCGCTAGTGCGATTGCTCGCGGTGAATGGACAGATCACTCGAGGCGCGGTGCTTTTTGAGGGGAAGAATCTTCTGCGGGCTGCGCCGGAGGAGTTGCGGGAAATTCGCGGGGGGCGGATTTCGCTGATTTTTCAGGAGCCGTCGCTGGCGTTGCATCCGACGATGCGGGCGGGGGAACAGGTTTATCAAGTGCTAGCCGCACATGGGACGTCGGGCAAGAGTGCATTGCGTGAAAAAACGCGGCAGATCTTCGCGATGGTCTTTCCTGAAGAGGCGGAGCGGATTGCGCGGTCATATCCACATGAGCTGAGTGGAGGGCAGCGGCAACGGGTGCTGATTGCGCAGGCGGTGGCTTGCGGGCCGAGTGTGATCCTTGCGGATGAGCCGACGGCGTCGCTAGATCCTACGACGCAGATGGAAATTCTTGGGGTGTTTCGAACGCTCCGGGAAAAACTGGGGGTCGCGATGATTTTCATCACGCACAATCCGGCGCTGCTGGCGGGGTTTGCGGATCGCGTGCTGGTGCTTTATGGCGGGCGCGTTGTGGAGTTGGGGCCGGCGAAGGTCCTTGGCGAGCCGCGGCATCCTTACACGAAGGCTCTTTTTCAATGTGTTCCGGCAGGATTCGGAGGGAACGGAAATGCGCGCAAGGCAAGACTGCCGGCCATTGCGGGCGAGTCATCGGTTTCGGCGTTGCCGCTGAAGGGCTGTGCGTACGAACCGAGGTGCGCGGAACGAATGGACGTTTGCAGGGAGCGTGAGCCGGAGCTCTTGAGCGTGAATGAAGGACATAGCGTTTCTTGTTTCAAATATGAAAAGTGAAGATTTCGCAGACACCGAGACATGCAGACGCTGATAAAAGTGGAAAATCTGGTGAAGCGTTACGCAAGGAGGAATCCTGCGGGTGGGCAAGAGGAGTTGCTCGCTCTCGATGGCGTTTCGTTTGAAGTTTTGGCCGGGAGTACGCTGGCGGTCGTGGGAGAGTCGGGATCGGGGAAAAGCACGCTCGCGCTGTGTTTGGCCTGTTTGGAGGAGGCGACGTCGGGGAGCATCTGGCTCGAGGGAAAGGACATTTGCAAAGTTGCGGAGAAGGAGCGGAGAGAGATGCGGCCGCAGATTCAGATGATTTTCCAGGATCCAGCGAATTCGCTAAACCCTAGATGGAGGACACTCGAGATCGTTACGGAACCGCTAGTTTTGCGGGGCGGAATTTCGCGGGACGAAATGAAAAAGCAGGTTTATGCGTTGCTGGGGCGCGTTGGACTTCCTGCGGAGACTGCAAAGAGACTGCCCTGTGAATTGAGCGGCGGGCAGAGGCAGAGGCTGGCGATTGCGCGGGTGCTGGCGCTCGAGCCGAAGGTACTCATTTTGGATGAGGCGCTTTCAGCGCTGGATTGTTCGGTGCAGGCGCAGATTGCGAATCTTTTGATGGAACTGCAAGGCGCTCTGGGGATGACGTACGTGTTCATCACGCATGATTTGGGGATGGCGGCTCATCTTGCGGACGAAATCGTTGTGATGAATGGCGGACGAATTGTGGAGCGAGGGCGCGCCGAAGAAGTATTGCGGGAGCCGCGGGAGGAAATCACGCGGCGATTGGTGGCAGCGGTTCCACGACTCACGCGTTCGCCGCTAGCGCCGATCGGGCGATGATGCGTTATTTTCTACGCCGATTGGGGCATGCATTCCTGCTTATCTTCGGAGTTTCTATTCTTGCGTTTCTGTTTACGACGCTGGCGCCAGGGAATTATTTCGATGAGATGCGGTTGAATCCGCAAATTGCGCCGGAGACGGTGGCGGCGCTGCGCGCGCAGTATCAGCTCGACCGGCCGCTGGTAGTGCGGTATGCGTCCTGGGTGAATTCGCTGATTCACGGTGAGATGGGATTTTCGTTTGCGTACAACAGTCCTGTGGCGCCGCTACTGTTGGTGCGAGCACGGAATACGTTGTTGCTGACGGTCACGGCCACGGTGCTTGCCTGGGGAATCGCGCTGCCAGCCGGAGTGTGGAGCGCGGAGCGAGTGGGACGATTGCCGGACCGACTGATTTCGTGGGGCACGGCGGCGCTTCTGGTGATTCCGGATTTGGCGCTGGCGCTCGGGCTGCTGGTGCTTGCCGTTCGAACGGGGTGGTTTCCCACGGGGGGAATGGCTTCGGTCGATTTTGAGGATTTTTCATTGCTCCACAAATTGAGAGATTTGGCTTTGCATCTGGCGCTGCCGATTCTGGCATTGGTGCTTTCTGCTCTGCCGCTGCTGGTTCGGCATGTGCGTGCGGCGGTGGCTGAAGTTCTTGGCGCTCCGTTTATGCTCGCGGCGCAAGGGCACGGAATTCCCAGGCGGACACTTTTGTATCGGTATGCGCTGCCGGCGGCGGCGAATCCGCTTATTTCACTTTTTGGATTTAGCATTGGCGCGCTGTTGAGCGGGTCGCTACTGATCGAGGTGGTGATGAGCTGGCCGGGGCTTGGGCCGTTCCTGTTGGAGGCGATTCTGTCGCGAGATTTATACGTCGTGATTGGCGGGGTGTTGTTCTCGACGGTATTTCTGGTGACGGGGAATTTTCTGGCAGACATGCTGCTGTATTGGGCGGACCCGCGCATTCGCACTAAGAGCGGGGCGCGATGAGACTGCGGCGGAGCGTCGCGAAATGGCTCGTCGTGCTTGGTGTTTTGCACGGTATTGTCGTTTGCGCGGGATTCTTCGCGCCGTACGATCCGGCGGAGCAGGACCGCAAGAGTCCGTATTTGCCGCCGATGCGGGTTCACGTCGTGGATGAAGAAGGGCATTTCCACGCGCGGCCTTTTGTGTATGCGTTTCGATTGCGGCAAGGAACATTTGACCAATATGAGGAAGACGCGGCGCGGAGTTATCCTCTTAGATTTTTCGTGCGTGGGGCGCGGTACCGGTTGTTGGGGATCCTGCCTAGCCGTTTGCATTTGTTCGGGGCGGAAGACTTACGGATTTATTTGCTCGGCACTGATGCGTATGGACGGGACCAATTGTCGCGGTTGGTGTTTGGGGGACAGGTGTCGCTATTGGCAGGACTGCTGGGCGCGGGAATTACGCTGAGCCTTGGCCTTTGCATTGGCGCGGTGGCGGGCTACTACGGTGGGTGGAGAGATGACGTGCTGATGCGCGTCGCGGAGCTTTTTCTAGCGTTGCCGTGGTTGTATTTGCTTTTTGCGGTGCGAGCGTTTTTGCCGCTGACCGTGCGGCCGCTTGCGGCGTTCTTCTTGATTGTCGCCGTGATCGGAGCGGTGGGGTGGGCGCGGCCGGCGCGACTGGTGCGGGCGGTAGTGCTCAGCGCGAAGGAGCGGGATTTTGTGCGGGCTGCGCGGGGGTTTGGGGCGAAGGATGTTTATTTGCTGCGGTGGCACATTTTGCCGGAGACGGGCAGCGTGCTTTTGACGCAGGCGGCGATTCTGGTACCGCAATACGTGTTAGCGGAGATGACGCTGTCGTTTCTTGGGCTGGGCGTGCCGGAGCCAGTGCCGAGTTGGGGAAATTTGCTGTCCAGCCTGCAGCAATATAGCGTTTTGGTTTCTTATTGGTGGATGTACTTGCCGACGCTGGCAATGGTGCCGTTCTTCCTAGGATACCTTGGGTTAGCGAGTTCATTGCAGGAGCGGGGCCCGGCGTACAAGATAGAAAGGAGGAGTCTTGGGAGCCTGACGTGAAAACCAGAAGTGCAAAGCCCCTGCGCTGCCTACGGCTCTTGAGTTTGGTCCTGCCTGCTTTGGTGTCTGCTTTCGGTCCTGCCGAAGCTACTCCGCAACAGAAAAATACGAACGAAGAATTGCTGGTGGTTCCTGGGGATGCGGGCCATTCCGGCGGGCGGCTGGTGGTTTCGCTGCGTGGGGAACCGAAGACACTGAACCCGTTGATTGCCGCGGATGCGCGGTCGCGTGAAGTGATTGGGGTGATGCAGGCGGATCTTGTGCACATTAACCGCGCGACGCAATTGACGGAGCCCGCGCTGGCCAAGTCCTGGAAGATATCTGCGGATGGGCTGGAGTATACGCTGGTGCTGCGGAAGGGGCTGAGATTTTCGGATGGTCAGGCGCTGGATGCGGATGATGTGGTGTTCACGTTTCGCGTGTATCTGGATGAGAGCGTGCACGCTCCACAGCGGGATCTGTTGATTGTTGGTGGGAAACCGATTGTGGTGCGAAAGGTGGACGCGCAAACGGTAGTGTTTCAGTTGGCGAAGACGTATGGGGTTGGGGAGAGACTGTTCGACGGGCTGGCGATTCTGCCGCGGCATTTGCTGGAGAAACCTTACCAAGAAGGCAAGCTAGGACAGATAGGGACGCTGGCGACGGCGGCGCCTCAATGGGCGGGGATGGGGCCGTTCCGGTTGAAGGAGTATGTGGCGGGGCAGCGGCTGGTGCTGGAGCGGAATCCTTATTATTGGAAGACGGATGCGAAAGGGAATCGGCTGCCGTATTTGGATGAGCTGGTGTTTTTGTTTGTGCCGAACGCGGATGCGCAGGTACTGAAATTTCAATCGGGCGAGACGGATGTGATCAGCCAGGTGAGCGCGGAGAATTTCTCGGTGTTATCGCGGCAGCAGAAGAGTTACGCGATGACGGATGCGGGACCGGGGCTGGAATATAACTTTCTGTTTTTCAACTTAAATGATGCTGGGGAGAAAACTTCGCCGGAGATGCAGCGGAGACAGAAGTGGTTTCGCGAGGTGAAGTTCCGGCAGGCGGTTTCGGCGGCGGTGGATCGTGAAGCCATTGTGCGGCTGGTGTATCAGGGGCGCGGAGGGGGGATTTGGGGATTGGTGGCGCCGGGGAACCGGCGATGGGGAGATGAGAATCTCGCGCACCCGGCACGGTCGTTGGAGCGGGCGAGGGCGCTGTTGAAGGAGGCTGGGTTTTCCTGGAGCAATGGGGCGGATGGCGAATCCGTGCTGCAGGATGCAGATGGGAAGGCGGTGGAATTTTCGATCCTGACGAGTTCTTCGAATGCGGAGCGCGCGAAGATGGCGGCGCTGATTCAGGACGATTTGAAGCAGATTGGCATGCGCGTGCAGGTGGTGTCACTGGAATTTCGGTCGCTGCTGGATCGCGTTACGCAGACGAAGGAGTACGACGCTTGCGTGATGGGGATTGCGAGTTTCGACGCCGATCCGAATTCCGATATCAACGTGTGGCTTTCGAGCGGGGGCACGCATCTGTGGAATCCATCGCAGGAGCATCCTGGCACGCCGTGGGAGGCGGAGATTGATCGGCTGATTGGGGAGCAGATGTCGGCGCGGACGTTTGAGCAGCGGAAAAAACTGTATGACCGCGCGCAGGAGATTCTCGCGGAGTATCAGCCGATGATTTTTTTGGCGAGTCCGGACATTTTGGTGGGGGCGAAGAATTCGGTTGGCAATTTTCATCCTGCGGTTTTGGAACCCTATGTACTCTGGAATGTGGAACAGCTTTATCTGAAAAGTTCGCCAGAGAACGGCGCGCGATGAGTCCGGTGACGGCCAAAGCGCCGAAAAAGGCGGCGCAGGCGTGGAACGATACGCGGCTCGTCAAGGAGTGCCTCGCAGGCAATCAAGAAGCATGGTCCCTGCTTGTTGATAAATACAAGGCGCTTATCTATTCGATCCCGGTGAAATATGGGCTGTCGCAAGCGGAAGCGGCGGATGTGTTTCAGGCGACGTGCATGGAATTGCTGGTGCGCTTGGCGGAGTTGCGAGAGCCGCGGGCGCTGCCGAAATGGCTGATGCAGGTGGCGCATCACGAGTGCTACCGAATGAAGCGGCTGAATCAGCGGGTGGTGAGCCGTGACGCGGAGCCGGATTTGCCTGAGCCGGAGACGCCGGCGATGGCGGAAAGCCTTGTGCAGCAGACGCAGGAAGAGCAGATGTTGCGGGAGGCGATTGCGTCACTTACACCCCAATGCCAGCGGCTGGTAGCGCTGCTGTTTTTCGAGATGCCTGCGCGTCCGTACGCAGAGGTGGCTGCGGAATTGGGACTCGCGGTGGGATCGATCGGATTTACGCGGCAGAAATGCATCGAGCGGCTGCGGCGGCAACTCGAGGAACTGGGTTTTTGCTGATGCCTGGGACTCTTACGAAAACTTCAGGCGAAGCGCTGATCGCTGAATTGGGGCAATTGTCCAGCGAAGCGGACCGGCGCAAATTTCTTACAAGACATAAGAGCTTGATCCGGCGGGAGACCGTCGAGCAGCTCGCGCGGCTGGTTGTTCAAAAAGTTCGTGTGAGCACGCAGGAAGCGCTGCATCTGGCAGAGGCGGCGGTGTTCATTGCGAAGCGATTGCGCCGCAAAGATGCGCTGGCGCTTAGCTTACGCGCTAAGGCGAATGCTCTTTATTCTTCGGGCGACTATCGTGCGGCGATCGAACATCACCAGCAAGCTTTCGAGCTTTACGAGGGGCTGGAGATTTGGAATGAGGCGGCGCGGACGCTGAGCAGCTCGATCCAGCCGCTGATCCTGGTCGGAGAATATGACAAGGCGTTTCAGGCGGCGGAACGCGCGCGAGAGATTTTTGCGCGGCTGAGCGATCCGTGGCGGCTGGCGCGACTGGAAATCAACGTCGGGAATATTTATCACCGGCAAGACCGATTCGAAGAATCCATTGCACACTACGAGGCGGCTTATACGGGGCTGATGCCGTACAAGGACACGGAGGGAATTGCGGTTGTCCTAAGCAACATGGCGGTGTGCCTGATCAGCTTGAATGATTTTCCGCGGGCGCTGGCAACGTATCAGGGGGCACGTTCGTTCTGCGAGCAGAACAATATGCCGCTGCTGGTGGCGCAAGCGGATTACAACATTGCGTATCTTTATTATCTGCGCGGGGAATACAGCCGGGCGATTGAGGCGCTGTACGCGGCGCGGCGCGCATGCGAAGCGACCGGCGATGCCTACCACTTTGCGCTGTGCCATTTGGACCTTTCGGACATTTACCTGGAACTGAACCTGAGCGAAGAAGCGCGGGAGATGGCGCATGAAGGATTCCTGCGATTCGAGAAGTTGGGCATGGGCTATGAGGCGGCGAAAACGCTGGCGAATGAAGCGACGGCGTACGGTCAGCAGGGAAAGTCGGTTCAGGCGCTGGAGCGGTTTGCGAAAGCGCGGGAAATGTTTGGGCGGGAGAAGAATCTGGTTTTGGCCGTGGCTGATTGACTTGTACCAGGGATTGCTGCTTTTCCAGGAAGGAAGGCATTTTGAAGCGCGGCGGCTGTGCGCGGCGGCGGCGGCATTTTTCGATCAGACGGCGCTCTCTGGAAAAGCCGCGCTTGCGCATTTGCTGCTGGCGCGGATTGCGCTGCAAGTGGGGGACGCGGGCGAAGCGCAACAGGAAACGGAGAAATCGCTCGCGAGGCTAAAAGGAGTTCAGACGCCGGTGCTGGCTTATCAAGCGCACCTGCTCGAAGGTCAGATTGCTCATGCGCGCAAAGACCGGCCCGCGGCGCACCGGGCCTACCTGGAATCAAGGAAAGCGCTGGAAGCGTTGCGGAGCCGGTTGCAGGGCGAGGAGCTGAAAATCTCGTTTGTCAAAAACCGGATGGAGGTCTACGAGGCGCTAGTGGATTGGTATATTTCGGGGGATGGGACGGACACGTCCGCCCAAGAGGCCCTAGCGTGCATGGAAGCCGCGAAATCGCGGAGCATGATCGAGATGATCTTTCAAAGCGGACAAAGCCTTCCGCTGGGAGACGCGGGGCAGAGCGACCTGGTTCGCCGGATTAGAGATTTGCGCGAAGAACTGAACTGGTACTACCACCGGATCGAGTTGGAAGAGCTACGACCCGAGGAAAAATCGGGGCAACGACTGCAGGGTTTGCAGGAAAAGGCGCAGTCGCACGAGAAGGAATTGCTGCGAACACTGCGGGAGTTGCCGGCGCATGAGCGGGAAAACGCGACGCTGGAAGCGCCAGCGGATTTTTCGCTTACGAAGCTGCAAGCCAATCTCCCGGAGGACGCGACGATGGTGGAGTATTTCTCGGCGGGGGAGCAGCTGGTTGCCGCGGTAGTGACGCGCAGGGAGATTCGAATCCTGCCGGTGACGGTGCTGTCGAGAGTGACGCACTTTTTGCAATTGCTACGATTTCAACTGTCAAAGTTTCGGATGGGAAATGAGTACGTGCAGCGGTTTGAACAAGCGCTCCTGCGAGCCACGCAGAGTCACCTGGAGTCACTGTACGGCGAATTGATTGCGCCCCTGCGACCGTTTTTTCAAGGGAAGCAGCTCATTGTGGTACCGCACGGTTCGCTGCATTTTTTGCCATTCCATGCGCTGCGCAATGGGGAGGAGTATCTCTGCGATGCGTATGCGGTTTCGTATGCGCCCCAGCGCGACGGTTTTCTCGTTGTGCCAGGAGAAAACGGCGAGCGCGAACACGGATTCGTTGATTCTCGGAATCGCGGATGAGCGAGCGCCGGAAATACTGGATGAGGTGCAAGGAGTTGCAGCGCTGTTGCCGCAGGCTTCGCTGTATCTTGGGGAGCAAGCGACATCTTCGTTGCTGCGCGGAAAGGGTGCGCAGAGCGGCTTGCTGCATATTGCGACGCATGGCGTGTACCGACAGGATAACCCGATGTTTTCGGGGATCCGACTGGGAGATGGATATTTGAATTTGTATGACCTCTACCAGGTGAGACTGAACGCGAAACTGGTGACGTTGAGCGGTTGCGCGACGGGGATGAACTTCGTTGCGGCCGGGGGATGAATTACTCGGGCTGCAGAGAGGACTCTTCTGCGCTGGGGCGACGACGTTGTTGCTGTCCTTGTGGGACGTTCATGATCGAAGCACGTCGCAGTTGATGCAGGCCTTCTATCGAGAGTACATCGCGAACGGAAATATGGCCGACGCGCTGCAGCTAGCGATGAAAGAGCTTCGTCGGAAAAAATCCTCATCCTTACTTCTGGGCCCCCTTCGTTCTGGTCGGCAAAGTTACTGATTCCACGAGACTTAGCTAGCCTTCAGATTCTCTATACTTTTGGAGGTGCTGCGGTCCCTTATGCCACGAGGGTTGAATCATCACCCCGTGCACTGGGGAGTGCGTGGGGGAGCGAAAGGAATCTGGGGGGAAGAGATGGAACATTTTAAGACAGAGAAGTGGATCGACTTTGTGAATGAAGTGGTGAGCGCGGAAGAGAAGAAGTTGATGGAGAAGCACCTGAAGGAGAGCTGCAAGCGCTGCATGGAAACCGTATCGGTCTGGCAGAGAGTTCGAGAATCGGGTGCGGCGCAAGGGAACTATCAGCCGCCGGAAGGCGCCGTCAGACTTGCCAAAGCAGCATTTGCGGGCGCTGGGTTGGCGGGTCACAGAAAGGGAGCGGACAGCCGGATTAAGGTGCTCTTCGATAGTTTTCTGCAGCCGGTTTTCGAAGGAGCGCGATCGGCAGGAGTCAGCACACGACAAATGCTCTATCGCGCGGACCCATATCAGATTGATGTGCAGGTGGAGGGGAAGCCTGGCAGCAACCGCATCGTGATTACCGGCCAACTGCTGGACTTGAGCCATCCGGAGATCATTGCGCAGGACACGCGGATCCTGCTCTCGAATATGCGCGGGCAGGTGGTGCATACAGTGGCGAATCAGTTCGGCGAGTTTAGCGGAGAAGTGGAAAACAGCGGCGACCTGCAAATGACGTTTGCGCGACCGGGCGGCCAGCCGATTGTGATTTCGCTGCGAGAAGCGCTGGGGCGGCTGCCGGGAGGCAAGGCATGAAAGGCAATGTTTTCATGCAGTTAGAGAGCGTCGCATCTTTGGTACGGAAGTACCAAGCCCGCTGGGAGTTTTTTGTTTGGTCAAGAAGGCACACTCGTACTATTGGCGGAGAAAGCTTGCCCAAAGAAACTAGAAGGGCAACTGACTGCGCCTATAAACGAGTAATTCAATGGTGGAGAACCCCTTAGGGGTAGCAAATATGAAACGCATAACCCTCGTTGTTGCGATGATCGTTCTGACGCTGGTGGTTCCAAGCCCTGCGGCAGCGCAAAATCGCTATATCGTGCGCACCACGGGCGGGTTGTCCTCCGTCCTCAATCTTTGCAATCTGCTCCAATGTCAGGTGCAAGGTGGGTTGGATGGTCAGGTTGGCCAGACGTTTCTGGTGACCGGCTCTAACAATCTACTTGCCAATCTTGTGAATGGCACCGTCAGGCTTTTGGAGTCCTTGCTGGGCATCGTCAGCATTGAAGCCGATCGACTGCTGCCCATTCCACAAGCGCCCTTGCCTAGTATTCCATCCGGCCTTTACGACTCTGCTCCGGTGAATTACTACGGGACGATTGTGTGGCACGGGTATGCGGACCAGCCTGCGGCGCAGATCATCCGGTTGCAGGACACGCAGAACGGATTCGGAATCGCCGGCACCGGCATCGTCGCAGTGATTGATACAGGCGTGGACGTCAATCATCCTGTTCTC
>Ga0207058_1110_pt1 | contig 16391 bp, 9 predicted proteins | sample Alteio_BWMinCont_34_FD_153271 | JGI IMG/M metagenome (GOLD analysis project Ga0207058, IMG submission 153271) | Enriched cells from forest soil in Barre Woods Harvard Forest LTER site, Petersham, Massachusetts, United States -... | ecosystem: Environmental > Terrestrial > Soil > Temperate forest >...
CCACCATGTCCAACCCAAACACTCAATCACCTTCCCCTTCCTATGCAGCTGACTATGAGCGTGACGGTCACATCGTTCAGGTGTACACAGAGGACCGATTTCTCGTTGACGTGCTAAGCCGCTTTATAGGGGGAGCGCTTGCGATTGGCGATGGCGCTATCGTTGTTGCTACCCCAGCCCATCACAAAGAGCTTGCGAAACGACTCTCCAATCGGGGATTGGACACAACCAGGGCAGCCGCTCATGGTCGCTACGTCGTACTGGATGCCGGCGAGACTCTGCAGCGGTTCATGGTAAACGGTGCGCTTGACCAGGCGCGGTTTAACGAGACTATCGGCGGCGTACTGACGCGGGTCCGAAACGCGATTGATAGGGATTCGCGAATCGCGGTTTTTGGAGAGATGGTCGCGCTACTCTGGGCGGAGGGAAAGTCACAAGAGGCCATCGAACTCGAGCAACTGTGGAATGATCTGGCAAAGGTCCAGCCCTTCTCTCTGCTTTGTGTCTACCCTACGACGGGGTTCAACAGTGAGCGCCACATTGAACCCTTTCTGAGAATGTGTGAGCAACACTCGAAGGTGATTCCCAGCGAGAGTTATCTGACCTTAGGCAGTGAAGAAGAGCGCATGCGAAGTATCGCCCACCTGCAACAGAAAGCCCAAGCGCTCGAAAGGGAGCTGGCACTGCGGGAAAGCGAGGCGAGATTCCGATTGCTGGTGGAAGCGGTACGCGATTATGCGATCTTCCTACTCGATGCCGGCGGCAACATCACTAGTTGGAATCTCGGCGCAGAACGCATCAAGGGATACAAAAGCGCGGATATCATCGGGAAGCATTTCTCCTGCTTTTACTGCCCAGAGGATGTGCAGAATGGCAAGCCGGAGATGGAGTTGAAGGAGGCAGCCAGAGTAGGACGGTTCGAAGACGAGGGTTGGCGTCTGCGCAAAGATGGATCGAGGTTCTGGGTAAACGTGGTCATCACAGCGATTCGAGATGAGTCTGGAAAGCTGCTGGGGTTCGCGAAAGTCACGCGCGATATTACCGACAGGATGCGAGCCCAAGAAGCACTGTAGGATGAGGTGGCGGAACGACGGCAAGCGGAGAGACAGCTGCGCGATTCACAGAAGTCGATGCGGGAATTGTCTTTGCATCTGCTGCGCACGCAGGATGAGGAACGAAGACGCATCGGTCGCGACCTGCATGACAGTCTGGGACAATATCTGGCGGTGCTGAAAATGAAGTTAGACACTCTGGCCAGACTCATCGAACGAAAGGGCGATGAGGCTGCCCAGGATATCTCGTCACAGTGCCTGGCCCTGACCGAGGACTCCATCAGAGAACTTCGAACCGTCTCCTACCTTCTGTATCCTCCCATGCTGGAAGAGATGGGATTGAAATCGGCGATTCCGTGGTACCTCGACGGATTCTCCGCGCGTAGTGGCATCAAGACCACGTTTGAGATACAAGCGGACGTTGGCCGTCTTCCCCGTGGTTCCGAACTCGCACTTTTTCGTGTCCTTCAGGAGAGCCTGACTAACGTTCACCGGCACTCGGGAAGCAAGATGGCATACATCCGGCTTCTATCGAAGGAAGGAATGTGCTTCCTGCAAATTAGGGACGAGGGGAAGGGCATTCCGTCTCAACTGCTGGAACAGGCTGGTGAAGACTGGATGGGTGCCCTGGGAGTCGGGTTGCGAGGCATGAATGAGCGGATGTCGCAGTTGGGTGGCCGGCTGGAAGTCGTTTCGGAGGAAAGTGGCACTGTCTTGACTGCGATCGTCCCCACCAGTGATTCTCCACCAGCCGACGCCGGCCGATAGGATCATGGCGCGGACCGGACCCGAAGGCCCGGACGCAACTCCAGCGATCTTGAACCGGAGTCGCGTTCCACCGGGCCATCGAGGGCTTCCCGCCGCCAGCCTTACTTCTTGGGCTCGGCCGGCCGTTCCTTTGGGTTGCTGCGGGGTTGTTGCTTTTCCTGCAACTGCTGCTGCTGTTGCGAGTGCTTCTGTTCCATTTGCTGCGTTTGTTGCTGGTGGCGTTGTTCCATCTGCTGCCGCGCGGCTTCGTTTGCATTTTGTTTCGTCATTTGTTGATGTTCCTTTTCCTGTTGGGCAGCCAGCTTTTGGTGCTCTTTCTCCTGTTCCGCAGCAAGTTTTTCTTGCTGCTGTTGGTATTTCTGGTCCTGTTTGGCGTTCCCCGTGTTTGGAGCAGCCGGTCGAGGGTGGGCTTGCAGGTCTTTAGCATCGTTCGGTGCAGCCGGTCGCGGTACGTTATTTTCTGGGTGAGCGGCCTGCGGGTTGCCGTGCTGTTCAGCTCCGCCGCGATTCGCCGGCGGGTGATAAGGCGCTCCCGCTTCTTTGGCCGGCACCGCTGCGCGGTCGTTAAGTGCTCCCGGCTTGGGCGTGGCCGCAATTGGCGGCTTGCCTTGGTTCACCGAGGCACGCAACTGCCGGTCAGAGCGGGCAGCCTGCACATGTTCAGTTTGAGCTGCTACTGGCGCGATGTGTTTCTCGTCTGCGTACCTCTCCTCTTCCGGCGAGGGACGCGCTGTGATCCCACCTTCGCCGCCGTTGTAGCTGACGCGGTTCACCGTGGTGTTGTTAACGACCGTGGTGTTGTAAGTGTTGTGAATGTTCGTCACATTCACGTTATTCACTGTACGGTTGTAGGAAAAATGGTCACCGTCCCAGCGCCCGCCTTCGTAGCCATTGCCGAAGTAACCAAATCCGTAAGCGACCCCGCCGTAGAAACCGACGTGGGGCCCCCAATAGCCTTCATGGAAAAGAAATGCGCCGCCGCCCCAACCCCACCAACCGGGGGTCCACAAGAATCCAACTTGCGGGGCCAGCACCCAAGTGCCAGGCACCCAGTAATAATCGGCATCGTCGTAATCGTAAGCCCAATAGCCGGGCGTCCACAGATAACCCTCGGCGGGGCATGGTGGCTGTTCGTATACCGGCAGGGCCGGCGGGCCGATCGTGATGGATATGCCGACTTGGGCGACCGAGTTCGGAGGTATGGTCAACACTACCAATGTGAGCACTGCAACCGTGAACAACAAAAAACGAACGTTGCGCATTTGTGTGTCCTTTTGTCCGATCATCTTTCGCTTGCCCGGTGTTGCTTTGCTGCTGCGGGTTGCGCGATTGAGCGGCGACCCTAGACCAAGCCTCACAGATCGTTGTTCCTCTTTTGCTTTGATTCGGAGCCCGGACTTGGCAACTTCGTTTCGATTCCACTTACCAAGGCCGTCTCTGGAGTTGGCTATGGCCTGTATCTAGTTGTCCCCTGAAGAATAAAGTTGGCTGCAGCCGTCGCCAATCAAGTGCAATCCTTACATCGACGGCGAAAGTTATGTAGTTTTTGGCCAGCATCCCACGCCTCGGCTGGATGTGCATGCAGCTATGAAAAAGGAGGTTCTCCCGATGAAGTGGTCACCGAAACTGCCGGAGCGAGAGCAGAGTTGGCTGCCTCGCAGCACCAGTCGCCGAAACTCACACGCGGCCGATCCGGCTGAAGGCAGGCAGATTCTGCATCTACGGTAATCACTGTATGCGTTCTATGCTTCTGTAGCGCCGGACTTTTGTCGTCCGGCGTGTGGAACGAGACTTGCAGCCCGGAGGCAGTGGGGAGAAACAGCAAATCCGTGCTGACGATTCTTGTTCTCCTACCGGCCCATTGGCGCAGCCGCCAGTTGTTGAGGAGAACCGTGGTTTGCCCGAGGAGGCGAGGATGACTTGTCATACTTGTAATTACGATAACGATTCAGGTCGTCGTTTCTGTGGGATGTGTGGCGCTCCGCTCACTGCCGCGCCGGAACGAGTTGAGTCGAAGCTGCCATTAAGCGCAAATCCAAGTACCTCTGTGACTGGGCCGTCGTTCTTGGGGCTGGCTGATCCCGCGAGTGAAACGGAATATCGTTACCTGCTGGAAGATGAGCCTCGGTCGACGCATTGGCTGGCATATGTGGCATTTGTCCTGATCTTGGCGACGGGAGCGAGTCTGGCTTGGCATTGGCGCAACCAAGGGTATCCATGGCGTGCCCTAATGGCTAGCCGCCGCATGCTGGGAAGTCCACCCGTTGCGAGCCAGGCCGACACCGGTGGAGTCGCGCCCGCGGCACCAAGTCCCCTGCCACCCGCCCAAACGAACGACACGCCGCCGTCGTCGTCACCAGATCATGTAGCGAGCGAGACAATTGCTAGTCCTTCCGTTGATGAACACCCGGGTTCAGTCGAAAGCGGTAAGTCGAGGCAAGCACCATCTTCAGGGCTGACCGAGGCAGCATCAAACGAACGGCTGAGCCGTGCGGCCCAACACGAAGACAGACTGACCGCCGAGGGCCAGACTTTCCTTTACGGAACTAGTGGCCAATCTAACTGCGACCGTGCTCGAAACGATCTCTTCACGGCCGCCGAGCGCGACGATCCGGAGGCACAGAGCATCGTAGGCACAATGTTTGCCACCGGCCATTGCGTAGCAATCGATCTGCCGGTTGCGTACCGCTGGCTGTCCCGGGCCAAGCGCCAGGATCCGGCAAACACCCGGGTCGCCAGGATGTTGAGAATCGTGTGGAACGAGATGCCCCCGGAACAGCGGCTGGTAGCGTATCGCAGCTCGCAGTGATCCGTAACAGATGGGATTTTGATCTTACTGTCCGCACCTCACTGAGTCGGGTCACAAGGAAACCTGCGGAGGGATTTCGACATCTTTGATTGGCGGTTCGTGTGACTCGAACACACGGGGCAGACACCAAACAGTCTTCTCCGTCACTTCGTCCAACTGGCTCACAAATCTTAGAAACGGTTGAACCCAAGCATGGCAGAGGAAAGTTTTTGGGTCGGATGGCGGGAGCGTCTCTCGGCGCTTCGAAACGTGCCGGCTGTTCTCAGGATCGTTTGGGACTCCGGGCCCACGGTTGTCCTGTTTGGACTGGGACTTCGCCTGCTCTCCTCGTTCGTACCGCTTGTGCTTTTATGGATCACCAAGCTGATTATCGACGGCATCGTGCATGCTGTCTCGACTCATCAGCCGGTGCAGCCCCGGTTCTGGTGGTTAGTCGCCACCGAATTCGCCCTGGCTGTGGTAGCTGCTGTTCTCACTCGAGCCATCGACTACTCTGACTCGTTGCTGGCAGACAAGTACACCCATCATGTCAGCATTCGAGTCATGGATCATGCAGCGAGTCTGGACTTGACGGCGTATGAGGACCCGGTCTTCTATGATCGTCTGGAACGGGCGCGAGTCCAGGCCACGGACCGCCTCGGCATGATTCAGGCCATTGGACGGTTGGTGCAGCAAGCCGTCACCACGCTGACACTGTCGGTTTCAATCATGGTGTTCTCTCCCTGGCTGATGCTCCTCCTGATGGCCGGAGTAGTCCCGGCATTCCTCGGTGAGAGTCACTTTGCCTTCCTGGGATATGCGAAGAACTTTCGCCAAACCCCGATCCGGAGGCAGCTGGACTACTTGCGGTTGTTGGGCGGGAGCAAGGAAGCCGCAAAGGAGCTGAAGCTCTTTGGGCTGAGGACCTTCTTGCGCGACCGGTTTGCGCGGTTGTCCGACGAAATCTACAAAGAGAACGTCGCCTTGTCTCGGCGCAAGCTGATTGCGGGGTCGCTGTTGTCGGTAGTCGGTACCGTGGGCTACTACTCAGCCTATGTATTCGTCATCTGGCGGACGGTCAATGGTGCACTGAGCATCGGTACGTTGACGTTTCTTACAGGAGCAATTCTGCAAGCCACTGGCAACATCCAGCAGATTTTTTCAGCACTTGCCGGCATAGCTGACCAGGCGCTGTTCCTCACCGATTTGCTCGCGTTCTTCGACATGCGGCCGGCCATTCGCTCCAAACCGAATGCTCTTCCGGCACCTAGGTCCATGGTGCGCGGATTTGAGTTTCTCAACGTCTCCTTCCGTTATCCCGGAAGCTCACGCCTGATTCTCAATCGCCTCAACTTTCATCTGCATCCCGGAGAGCGCGTGGCGCTGATCGGCGAAAACGGCCAGGGAAAGACCACCATAGTGAAGTTGATCACCCGGCTCTACGACCCCTCGGAGGGTCAAATCCTACTGGATGGTGTCGATCTTCGCGAATACAACCTAGAAAATGTTCATCGTGAGATAGGCGTCATCTTTCAGGACTTCATGCGCTATGAAATGACCGCTCGCGAGAATATTGCGGTGGGCCGCGTCGAGGAAATCGATAATCTCGAGCTCCTGCAAACCGCGGCACGGAAAAGCATGGCGGACAGCACACTTGCACGGCTACCCCAGCGCTACGAGCAAATGCTGGGCCGGCGCTTCGATCAAGGGGTGGATCTTTCAGGCGGCGAGTGGCAGAAGGTCGCGCTGGCGCGCGCTTATCTGCGCAACGCGCAGCTTCTGATTCTCGACGAGCCGACCGCGGCACTGGACGCACGGAGCGAATTTGAGGTCTTTCGACGCTTCTCCGAACTCACCGCCGGCAAGACGGCGCTTCTTATTTCACATCGATTCTCAACCGTACGCATGGCGGATCGCATCGTAGTACTCGACAACGGCAGGATCATCGAGGACGGAAGTCACGACCAGCTGGCCAGCCTGGGAGGTCGCTACGCCGAAATGTTTGAGATGCAGGCTTCCAGCTATCGCTAGGAAACACAAGATGCCGCAAAGTGCTCATCTGGAACTCGGCAACGCAGAAGCTGAACATGTCTGCTATCCTTCGCGGCTGGCGCAGGGCGCGCCGGCCTTAAATGTTCGCGCCGCAGAATTGGCCCACAGCCTGGCATGGCTGCCGGGCCGGCGCGCATCGCGTCCTTTCTGGAATCGTTGCCGGGCCTTGTCTCGCACACTCAAACCCTTAGTGACAAACCTGGAATCTCCGCCTCCGAAGGCTGTGTCCAATGATTTCCGCTGGCTGCATGACAACATCCGCCTGCTTGAGGCGGAATTGGACGATGTTCGTGGGACTTTCAAGCGATCTCGGATGCTTCCTCACGTTCACGCTCGCGACGGCAGGGTCATTCCCAGAATTGCGGCGCTGGCTGAAGACTATCTCGACGCAACCGCCTACCAATTTGAGGAACCAAGCTTCGTTGCATACATTCGAGCTTTTCAGGAGGTTACGGTTCTCAAGATGGTTGAGCCTTGGGAATTAGTACCCGTCCTCAAGCTCATCCTGCTCGAACAGATTGCAGCCCAAGGCGGTCGGTTACTCAAGGATCCGACCGGATCATTCGGTCTCGAAGTCCTTGTGCGCAGTCTTCGAGATGTTGGACAAGCCAGATGGAAGGATGTCATCGAGCCGTTGATTCTTTTCGATCACATCTTGCGCCAAGATCCAGCGGGGGCTTATCCCCAGATGGATTTCGACAGCCGTGATCTGTGCCGGAGGAAGCTTGTAAATATCGCCGATCACTCCGATTGCACGGAGATTGAAGTTGCTCGCGAAGCCATCGCCCTTGCCCGCCAGGCGCAGAAACAGCCGAACGAGATCCCCCGCTTGACGCAGCGTCGTTCGCATGTTGGCTTCTACCTGCTCGCCGAAGGCACTGCGTCGCTTGAGCAAAAGGTGGGGTTCCATCACCCCCTTGCGCAGCGCCTGCACGCTTTCCTGCGCGTCCACCCCGATGAGCTTTATCTCGCCGGAATCGCAGGCCTCACCTTCGCTATCCTGTCAGGAGTGGTGCTGCTGGTGACCGATCCACATAGTTCGCTGGGGTGGATTTTGCTCTCGACGCTGGCCGTGTTGCTGCCGGGGTCCCAGAGCGCGGTCCAGATCATGAACTACCTGGCCACTGTGTTCCTCCCTGTGGATATTCTTCCCAAATTGGATTTTGCCGACGGGGTCCCCAACGAGTGCGTCACTTTGGTGTGCATACCAACCGTCCTCTTCAGTGAAAAACAGGTTCACAAGCTGGCAGAGAACCTGGAAGTGCGCTTCCTGGGAAACCAAGATCCGAATCTCCATTTTGCATTGCTCACCGACCTCCCCGATTCACCGGAAGAACCGCGGGACGATAACTCCCTGGTGGACCTCTGTTCGGACTTGATCACTCGGCTTAACGAGAAGTACGCCGGATCAGGCATGGGGTCTTTCCTCTTGTTACACCGGCGGCGTGTTTATAACCCTCGCGAAGAGCTCTGGATGGGCTGGGAACGCAAGCGCGGCAAGCTAATGGACCTGAATAACCTGTTGTGTGGTCAGCATGACAGTTTTCCAATCAAAGCTGGGAATTTCTCCATACTGCCAAGGGTGCGTTTCGCCATAACCCTTGATTCGGACACCGAACTGCCCCGTGGATCGGCCCACCGGATGGTCGGAGCCTTAGCCCATCCTCTGAATCAGGCAATCGTCGATCCAGACAGCAACACGGTCGTATCAGGCTATGGCATCCTGCAACCACGCGTCGGCATAAGCATTCAGAGTACATCGCGCTCCAGGCTGGCAAGTATTTATTCCGGCGAAACAGGTTTCGACATTTACACACGTGCCATTTCAGACGTGTATCAGGATCTATACGGCGAGGGAACTTTTGTTGGCAAAGGAATCTATGAGGTGGAAACTGTGCGCCGAGTTCTCGATCGTCGTTTCCCACGCAATGCTCTGCTGAGTCATGACCTGATCGAAGGTGCGTATGCCCGTGCCGGTCTGGTCAGCGACATTGAGGTGATCGAGGACTACCCTTCGCATTACAGTGCCTACAATCGGCGTAAACATCGTTGGTTGCGGGGCGACTGGCAGATTGCGGGGTGGTTGCGTCCGCAAGTTCCGGATGAGTCCGGACGACTCGTCCCAAACACTTTGTCGCTCATTTCCCAATGGAAGATTCTTGACAACCTGCGGCGCAGTCTGGTGGAACCGGCGACGTTCCTTTTGCTGGTGCTGGGCTGGGTAATGCCCCTGCGGCGGCCAGTGCTCTGGACACTTGCCGGGGTCGCGATCTTGTTTTTTCCCGCGTGGTTTCAGTTTGCCGCGGAACTGGTGCGCGCCACTGTCTTAAAGCGAACCAGCATCGCCCTCGACGCCTGGGACGCGTTTCTTGACGCAAATATCACTAACTGGTTGACACTCACTTTCCTGGCGCACCAGGCGCTCTTGTCTCTCGATGCTGTGGTCCGAACCCTGGTTCGTCGCGCGCTCACCCGACGGAGACTGTTGCAGTGGGAGACGGCTGCACAAGCGGAGCTCGCAGGCTATAAACGGACGGTGCTTGACATTTACCTGGATTGCACGCCCATGCTCGCGCTGGGCTTATTCTTCCTGGTATGGTTCCTTCATCGCAAGGCTCTCCCTGCCGCGTTACCGATCCTGATTCTATGGGCGTGCAGCAAGCCGGTTTCGCTGTGGCTAAACCGACCGCCTCGTTCTCCGCGCAAGCAAGCGTCAGAGAAAGATCAACGCTTCCTTCGCCTTGCAGCACTCCGCATCTGGCGGTACTTTGCTGAGTTCAGCACCGAAGAGCACCATTGGTTGATTCCCGACAATGTGCAAGAGGAGCCAGCCAACATCGCCGCCCGCATTTCCCCGACAAATCTTGGTTTCCTTTTCAATGCGCGCCAAGTCGCGTGCAAGTTCGGCTATCTCACGGTTCCCGAATTTACGCAACAGACCCTCCGAACTCTGGAAACGGTGTCGCAGTTGCAGAAGTATCGCGGCCATCTGTTCAACTGGTATGACACACGGTCCCTGGTGCCGCTTTCACCCACCAGCGTGTCGACCGTCGACAGCGGCAACTTGACAGCTTCGCTTTGGACCCTCCAGCGGGGATGTCTGGACCTTCTGGAGCGACCCCTGTTGCAGCCTGAATTGGCGGATGGTTTTCTGGATCATCTCTCCCTTCTGGCGAATCTCCGCGCTCTGCCGCGCAGGCGGTTCTCTACTTTGAAAAGGGAACGCAAGAGACAAGATTGGCTGCCCTATCTCCTGGATATTCCGGCCGCGATTTTCGCAAGCATCGATAAAAGGACTTCTCGTTCGAAACATGCCCCTGCCCGGTGGTTTGCAAAACAGGCCGAAGAACGGGTCAAGCAGGTGAGGCGAACCGTACAGCTCTACGCTCCCTGGCTGCTTCTCGAGTTCGCCTTCCTGGAAGACGACCCGATGATCAATCTGCAGCAGCAGTCTAAAGCCACAGCACTCAAGCGGGTGCCGAGTTTCATCGATGCGCTGATCGTCCGGCTGCAGGCAGCAATAGATTCAACCGCTTCTTCCAGCGAACGGCGCATGCTGTGCAGTCAGCTCCTGTCCCTGCTGCCGACGGCGCGCTCAAATGCGACACGTCTAATTGAGGATCTGAACAACATTGCCGATCAGGCAGGCACCCTTGCCGCTGAGACGGATTTTGCATTTCTTCTGGACAGGAAAAGGCGCCTACTGTCAGTCGGTTTTGATGTTGAAACTGAGCATGTCCATTCCGCATGTTACGACCTGTTGGCGACAGAATCGCGCATCGCGGTGTTTACAGCCATTGCCAAAGACGATATCCCCCAGGAGAGTTGGTTCCTACTCGGCCGGCCCCACGCCCTGGATCGGGGCCGGGCGGTCCTACTCTCATGGACAGGGACGATGTTTGAGTATCTGATGCCAACCCTGTGGATGCGTATTTATCCAAATACACTTCTCGAGCGCTCGGCAATGGCAGCGGTGCGGTCGCAGCGGGCCCACGTCGCCAAAAAACGGATTCCCTGGGGCATCTCCGAGTCCGCGTACTTCAGAACGGACGAGTCAGGCAACTATCAGTACTACGCTTTTGGAGTTCCGCAACTGGCTGCGCGCAAACTGGATCGCGACGCACCAGTGATTTCACCATATTCGTCGTTTCTGGCGCTGCATGTTGATCCGTCAGCCGCACTGCAGAACTTGCACAATATGCGAGACAGGCGATGGTTGGGGTGCTACGGATTTTATGAGGCCATCGACTTCGATCCTAAGCGCCGGCGTTCCTGGTTTCGGCGCTGCGAGCCGGTGCGTTGCTGGATGGCCCATCATCAGGGCATGAGCCTGCTCTCAATCGCCAATTTTCTGCACGATGATATTGTGCAGCGCTGGTTTCACAGCCATCCGCGGGTGCAGGCTACGGAGCTGTTGCTGCAGGAGAAACCGGCCGCTCACGTTCGTCCCGTGCGAAGCGGCCGCACCAAGGCGGCATGAAGCCCACTAATTGATGGAACTCCTGATTGGGCTGATGGAGACCTCAATGAGAAGTTCTCGCATCATCGCTCTCGCTATCCTCCTAATGTTCTGGAGAACGGGATCCGAAATGAGCGCACAAGTAGCGCCAGATCCGCACGTGATTATCATCGATGCGAAGGCCCCATCGCATCCCTTTCCCCACTTTTGGGAGCGCATGTTCGGTTCGGGACGGGCGATACTCAGCCTGCGGGATAGCTATCGCCGCGATTTACGTGCGGTAAAAGGGATCACCGACTTCGCGTACGTGCGGTTCCACGGCATTTTCCTTGACGAGGTGGGCGTCTACGATGAGGACGGCCAAGGACACCCGGCATACAACTTCTCTTACGTAGACCAAATCTACGATGGTTTGCTGGCGAACCGTGTGCGCCCGTTTGTGGAGATCAGCTTCATGCCCAGCAAGCTGGCAGCCAAGAACATCCTGCATACATTTTGGTATAAACCGAATATTTCTCCACCCCGGGATTGGAATCACTGGGACGCCCTGATCTCGGCGTTCATGCAGCATTTGGTCAACCGCTACGGTATCGATGAAGTCGCACAGTGGTATTTCGAAGTCTGGAATGAGCCGAATCTTGATTTTTGGGCGGGAGAGCCAAAACAGGCGACCTACTGGGAACTGTACGACCACACCGCAGTTGCGATCAAAGCGGTCAGTCCACGTTTCCGAGTCGGTGGACCAGCAACCGCGCAAGCCGCGTGGGTGGACGCGTTCATCCACCATTGTGTCGAGAAAAACATCCCGATGGATTTTGTTTCAACCCATGTCTACGCCAATGATCCCCCACAAGGCGTTTTCGGATCCGAAACGGACATTCCCCGCGATCGAATGGTGTGCCGCGCTGTGAGCAAAGTTCACGATCAGATTAAAGCATCGAGCGAGCCAGAGCTGCCACTGATTTGGAGCGAATTCAATGCCAGTTATATGACTGAACCTGAGGTTACGGATTCCATTTTCATAGCATCTTGGGTGGCCGACATCGTCCGTCAATGTGACGGGTTGGTCGACATGATGTCTTATTGGACATTCTCGGATGTCTTTGAAGAACAAGGGGTGGTGAAAACGCCCTTCTATGGTGGCTATGGGCTGATCGCTGCCGGAGGCATTCCGAAACCCGCTTTTCATGTCTTTGAAGTCCTGCATCGGCTCGGAACAGAAAGGCTCCGGCTCGATTCTGACATCGCACTGCTTACCCGCAGGAACGATGGCACCTTAGTCCTCGCGTTGTGGAACTATGCTCCTCCGGGCACGACCGGTTCGGCAAGAACCGTCACTTTGCGCCTGAATAATTCAGATGCAAGAAACGCCAGAATCTTCCGTGTGGATCACGATCATGGAGATTTTCATCCGGCCTACGCTGGGATGGGTGCGCCTCGCTACCCCACAGTGGCGCAGATTCGCGAGCTGCGCAAGGGCGGTGAACTCCCGGCTCCGGAAACCCGTCAACTGCATCAGGGCGAGCTTACCTTAACGCTGCCTGGGCAAGGCTTGGCAGTCATTGAACTGAAATAGCAGAGAGAATCGAATACACATTAGGGCGTGTACTTCTTGAATCCAGCGCGTGCCATGCCTCGCTGCGCTTCAGGGTTTTTCATAAACGTATCCCAAACAAAACCCGTGCGAGCATTTTCCGCCATCAGCATCGTGATGCCCAGGTCGATCCCAATTACGTCGTGATCATACCAATTCTTGAGCGGATTGAACGCGCTTACAAACCCGTATTTGCTGAATGCTCTCCCATAATGATCCTTGATGTTCCTGAGTACCCGCATTACAGGCTGCGGCAGGAATGGCATGGATCCAGCCGACGCACTGGGGACAACGGTTCCATCAATCGGCCCGATGGCGGGCGGCCCTCCCCAAATCACATAACCCTTCTGGGAGTCTGATGCTGTTATGCCCCATAGATCATCGCTGTAATCAGGGAACTGTTTCGCCAACTCCAGACAGAAACGACGGTGTGCCTCGGTGGCCGCTACGGAGTTCTGGAAATAGTCCGCATATTTGTCGCGCTTGCGACGGAAATCAAACCAGGCTTGCGAATACTGATGCACAAACAGAGGGGCGAACGAACCGATGTAACCAATGCCCTCATACTCGAACCGAGTGCGTTTCCAGGCATTCCAGGTCTCGACGGACAAGGGATGAGAAAGCGATCCCAGCCCGAGGAGGTACATCATCATCAATTCGCTGTAATAGTCCCAGCGATAGGGAAGAAAACCGACTTCGGGAGTCCATCCATGCGGCAACAGAGAAGTGTCCTCCGACAGCCATGACCAATCAACCCGGTCAAAGATCTCATAAGCCAGGCGGCTGATCTCAGAATGCTCCTCGAAGCATTGCCGGCAGGTGAGAATTCCGCAAAGCAGGATTGCTGTGTCAACGGACGAGACCTCGGAGTCCCACACTCTCTCGCCGGTGTTGACGTCGGCGAAATGATAGAAAAACCCACGATGTGTGGGCATTTTTTTCCCTAGAAACCGGAGAGTCGTCAGAACTCGTTCCCGCGCGTCGCGAACTGAAACGAACCCCCGCTTTTGTCCGATGCAAAGCGCGGTCAGCCCGAACCCAGTTGCTGCAATACTTGCAACCACGCTAGCATCATGCTCGTGTACATTGCATCGATCTTTTACTAATCCCGTCAGGGGACTACCTTGTTCCCAGAAATACGTGAAAGTAAGCTTTTCGAGTTCTTCCAAGAATTGGTCATCAGCCGGCGGAAGAGAGGCGGTTGTCGAGGCGGGTTGCAAGCCCGTGAGCTGGTTTTCTGCCGGTGCCACAAAGGGAAGGATCCTCGGGTGGCTGAAAAGGCTCGCCACCCATATGCCTCCACTCTGCAACAGAAAGTCCCGTCGGGAAAGTGTAGGAGCGCCTTGTGTGGTGTTGTGGTGCTTGTGCATCGCTTGCACCTTAGATGTCAAATGGAAGCATAAAGCCTTCAGAATCTGAAGGAATTTGCGATCTCGCCGGCGGCGAATGGGTCATCGAGTCAAACCCGGCAAACCCGCCATCCTGGAACCGCGTCATAGAATGTTCAGTCGAGGCATCCACGGCCATGGGTAACGAAAAAAAGATAGCCATCTGGTTCCTAGTGGCTATCGTGGGGGTTGTATTGATCATTGTCTTGGTGCACCGCCGCCAACCCCTTGTCCTAAAGGGAACAGTCTTGCGACAGGACAGCGACCCAAACAAACAACTGCCGATTGGAGACGTCGAAATCACCGCGTCCAATGGGGTGGGGATCGGCAACTTCAAGTCTGATCCTTCCGGTTTTTTTCGCATCACCTTGCCCAAGCGACTGCGGCGGCGCCAACCAGTATTGCTCGAATTCCGGCACAAGGATTACGAACACCTCACTCTGCACGATTTTGTGGGAGACAAACTGTACATCGCGCGCATGGTGCCACTCCCTCAGCAAACCTCCGCCGACCCTCATCGCCCTGTGGCAAACATTTCGAACGCACGAGTAAGGTATTCAGTTAAGGCCACCACTGAAGCCAATGTAGGCAGCACGGTCAAGACATTTCAAGTCACCAACACCGGAAACATGCCTTGTGACAATCACCCTCCGTGTTCGCCTGACGGCAGGTGGAAGGCGGTGATCGGCAACACGGCTCTTGACGCTGGCGAGGGAAACGAGTTCCGAAACGCAAGAGTATCTTGCATTGCCGGACCATGCCCTTTCACCAGGATCGAGCAGGAAGACCTCTCGCAGGACCACCGCCGCCTCAACGTTTCCCTTCGTAATTGGTCTGACACAACCACCTTTCTATTAGAAGCGGAGGTTGTTCGCCCCATGGTCAGCGACCTGGTGCGGGAATCTTATCCAGTCATCTTCGGGCGTGCATTGAACTTCAGCCTGCCACCTGCAGCTGAGGGTCCGAGCATTGAAGCGGAGATTGATGGAGAAGCCATCGTCTTTCCTCTGGGACCGAATCTTTTTTTGCGATGGGCCGATTGCCACCTGGGGATCGACAAGGACCAATCTAAGACTTATCGCTGCGAACTTAAATCCGGATACCAGTTCCGGTAACCGGCGGGGTGTCGGTAAATGAGTTCGGGAAAACATGCCAGCCCAGTGTTGGCTCAAAGGCCACCCACTGTGGCTGATCAACCGGGAGCTTACGGCCGGCCGCTCGCGGTCGTAACCCTGCTCTTCTTCATGTGGGGTTTCCTTACTTGCCTAAATGACATTCTGGTTCCCCACTTGAAGTCGATTTTCGAACTCAGCTACGCACAGGTCATGCTGATTCAGTTCAGCTTCTTCTCAGCCTACTTCTTGTTTTCGATTCCCGCCGCCAAAATCGTGGATTGGATTGGCTACAAGCACACCATGGTCGCCGGCCTGTTGACGATGAGCGTGGGTGCATTCTTGTTCGCGCCCGCCGCGAGTGTTCCCTCGTATTCACTTTTCCTAATGGCACTCATCACGCTGGCAGCGGGTATTACCGCCTTGCAGGTAGCCGCGAACCCTTATGTGATTGTGCTGGGTTCACCCGAAACCGCTTCCAGCCGCCTGAACTTGACCCAGGCATTCAATTCACTGGGCACAACCATTGCCCCCAGCATTGGCTCATTGTTCATCTTGAGTGCGGCGCCACTGGCCGTGCTGGAAATGAGGAGGCTCTCACCAACAGCCCTCCACGCATACCGAACCCAACAGGCAGCCTCGGTCAAAATGCCCTACGTGGTCATAGGCCTGCTGCTGGTGCTGCTAGCCGTCCTAATCGGATACTCCAAACTGCCAAGGATTGAGTCCGCTCAGCATCCTCCAGGCGAGCGGTCGGGCGATTCGCTTTGGAAGCACCGCAATCTGATCCTTGGAGCCATCGGAATCTTCACCTACGTCGGAGCCGAAGTGGCGATCGGCAGCTTCCTGGTCAATTATCTCGGTCAGCCTGGGATTGCGGGATTGACGGCGAAGGTTGCAGCCGGATGGGTCTCGCTCTATTGGGGTGGCGCAATGGTTGGAAGATTTATCGGGTCAGCCCTGTTGCGCAAATTTAAGACGAAGAATCTGCTTGGCCTGTGTGCGGTCTGTACGACTACGCTACTGCTGACATCCATCGTCGCCAGTGGCCACCTTGCCATGTGGACCATCCTCGCGATTGGGCTATTCAACTCCATTATGTTCCCGAGCATTTTCACCTTGGGTTTAGCTGAGCTTGGTCCTCTGGCGGGAAATGGTTCCGGAATTCTTAACATGGC
>Ga0207058_1106_pt1 | contig 16386 bp, 18 predicted proteins | sample Alteio_BWMinCont_34_FD_153271 | JGI IMG/M metagenome (GOLD analysis project Ga0207058, IMG submission 153271) | Enriched cells from forest soil in Barre Woods Harvard Forest LTER site, Petersham, Massachusetts, United States -... | ecosystem: Environmental > Terrestrial > Soil > Temperate forest >...
TCACGTTGCTGGACGTTGCTAACGGAGAAACTCTGGCTACCAAACCGCGTTTCTTTGCGTTTGAGTTCAGTTCCGGGATGCTCACATATCTCATGCTTGCGGGACGGAACCAGCATCTTATTCACATGGAGTTTTCGCCTGACGGCCGATATTTTCTTGCCGGTTCACATAGCGAGGTAATGGCCTACGATCTGCAAGAGAAACGTGAGGTCACTCTTCCGGGTTCGATTCGTGACGTCCTCAAGGGCAGTTTCGCGTTTGTGGGGCCAGACCGGATTGCCGGGGTGAATATGTACTACGCAGACAAGTCACCCCTCCTGCAGTTTCCGCAGGGCAAAAGGATCGCCGAGTTGCCGCTGACCAATACGACAAATCTGGAGTCAGCAGCGCATGGGGACTATTTACTCATTTGGCCGGTGAAGGACCATCCACTTGGCGTTATGAGCCTGAACCGCCGCGTGGTAATCGCCGAATTTAAACACAAGGCCGGCGACATATTCGACAACTGGATCCTGAGTGAACGGAACGATGGCGAACTCGGTATTTTCGACATCGCTGCCAGGCAAAACATCGCCACCGTTCCGTTGAGCCAGTCCCACCTCGGCACTCTGCGAGCTGTGGCTCTGGGCTCCGATTTCAATTGGCTGGCAATCTCTACCTGGAATCGCGGGGCCATGTGGGATCTCAAGCGGAATACGCGAGTGCAACTCACCCGCAGCTTCGATGGGGGGTGGTTTGGGGGCGATAACGCGCTCTACGCCGACTTCCCGAAGTTTGATCAACAGGAACGCGCTGTAGCCAAACTCACCACTGCGGGTAATGTCAGCATCCTGTACGAGATCACGCAGAAGTTCTGCCGCCAGGCGAAAGCCTACCTGGTTTGTGAGGAGCCGAAGCATGCGAATGTCTATGAGCGCAAGGATTGGACGGTTGAGATCCATGACGTGGCCACCCAGCGCTCTCTATGGTCAAGATATTTCCCCGCCGAGATTCCTGTCGTGAGCGTACAGGCGGAACACACGGTGCTGCTGGGTTGGCGCTTGAGCGAAGGCGGCGCACGAGATCAGTTGCAGAAATATCCCGACATAAAAGACAAGGCCGAGCGCGAGGACTATCTTCTTGAAATTCTGGATTTCTCCAAAGACGCAGTCACCGGTAAGTTGCTGGTGAAAACCGGCAAGCGCTCATTTCAGATTGAGGATGTCAGGATGGACGGCGATTGGATATTGGTGAACGCCAGCGCCGATCAGATCTTGGTCTACTCGGCGGCTACCGGTGAAGAGAAGACCCATGTTTTTGGCAAACAGCCGGCATTGTCGGCGGCGTCCGGGCAGTTTGCCGTGTTGAATCCGTCGGACCAGCTTAACTTGTACGATCTCGCTACCGGCAAGCCACACCAGCAGCTTAAGTTTTCCACTCCCGTGGCGTTTGAGAAATTTTCGCCCGACGGAAAACGGCTGTTCGTGATGACTCGCGACCAGACGGCCTACATTCTGGATCTAAGCGCCCCGTAGCACAGAAGCTCCATCTACCCATTCTAGATTCGCTAAACAACGGCCCCCGGGGACACCGATCCTCCATTACTATGATGATGATGGTCTACACCCAAATCGAAAGCCCAGTCGGGCCGTTGCTGCTGGTCGCAGACGCCGCCGGCCTGCGCCAGATCCTGTTTGTAAACGGCAGGCATCAAGCACGTCCAGACCCCGAGTGGAAGCAAGACGCCGCGCCGCTCGAGAAGACGATCAGCCAGTTACGCTCTTATTTCGCAGGTGAGCGGGAAGAGTTCGATTTATCGCTGGCGCCTGAGGGGACGAAATTCCAGCAGGAAGTCTGGCGGCGGCTGTCTGAGATTCCCTTCGGGGAGACGATTTCCTACGGAGAGCTGGCGCGCCGCATCGGAAATCCCCAAGCCTCACGCGCCGTGGGCCTCGCCAACGGGTCGAATCCCATCCCAATCGTGATTCCCTGTCATCGTGTGATCGGCAGCAACGGCAAGCTCACCGGCTACGGCGGCGGCTTGCCCATCAAAGAGAAGCTGCTGGCGCTGGAGAAGAAACAGCTCAGATTGTTGTGAAGCTCCTACTACGGCGACTAGCGGTTCAATCGAGAGGCAACATCCAGCAAGAGATATTCATGCTCTGAGGTCACCCCCAATCTCTCGAAATAGCGCCAGTACAAAACCGGGCGGAGATGCGACGTGATGGTCGTTGTCCGCGTCAACCGCGTCGCGCTTCCTTCAGGCTGAAGTTCATACGTTGCATTCTCGAACCCCAGCCAGTGACGCCCTGGCATGTTGGTGCGGTCAATGATCAGCTGCATCGAGTGTGGCGGGTCCCACCCGGTAACTGTTTCCTCAATGGAACCATTCTCGAAGTAGCAGATGCGCTTTGCCCCCACGCCGCCACGTTCCAGAGTGCAGCGCAGTGGCACCGGAAGCCCGATGTGCATGAGCAAGGGCTTAGCGACGTCAATACTGTCGATGGATTGTATCTGGGCCCAGACCCTTTCAGGTGTCGCCTGCAACAAGATGCTGCTCACCACGACTTCTCGACGGACAGTCTTGAGTGCTGATTCCTCGGCGTGGTGTCCAGCCACAATAAGGACAGGTATTAACCCAAAGACAATCATCGTGCCGGTGCTTCGATGAAGTAGGCGTTGCACCACGTATTTCCGGAACAGATACCCTAAGAAGCCGCCCACAGCGAGTCCCGCAAGCAACAAGGGAAAGGCCAGGACCGCGCAGAGCAGTCCCTCGCGCCGAAAGGCGACCAGGATTACAAGAGAAACGAGGGCTGCGAACCATCCCGCGGCCGCTATCGTCTCACGTCGCCCCGTGACTTGCGCGATTGCGAATCCGGCACAGAACGGAAGCAGCAGAAACATCACTCCGCCCATGCCATTCTCATGGCGTGATATGAGGAAAAAGAAGCCGGCGAGACCCAGAGCGATCCCGACCAGTGATCCAACTCCCAAACCTGAGAGAACGCTTCCTGATTGCTTCAAAGCGCCTGCCTTCCACCACCGACTGGCCACACACTATCGGCAACTCGAGCATACTAAAATAAGAAGCGCAAATGTTGGTGCACGTTCTGCGCCTTGTCCCGCCAATCCGGCCCAGGAAGCGATAGAAAGCGTCACTTCAAGTAAAATATGGCCTGTATCTAACCCTAAGGGGATTTTGCCAAACCATGCGGTTCTTCCTGGCTTTCATCGCACTTCTCGGCTTCATGGCCGCCACTCTCGCGCTCCGCGAACACTATCGGACCGACACCTCCCCATGCAGCATCAACGAGCATTGGGATTGTGGCATCGTCAACCATAGCCCGTTCGCGGTGCTGGCAGGCGTGCCGGTTGCAGTCGTTGGCATGGCCGGATATTTACTAATGGGGACACTCGCAATCAGGCGCGCCTATCGATTGTTGTTAGCCGCAGCCGTCATCGGCCTGACCTTTTCACTCTATCTGGCGCACGTCGAAAAAGACATTCTGGGCGTGTGGTGCATCTATTGCGTCGCATCTCTCACAGTCATTTCCTTGCTAACCTTGCTAACCTTTGGAACAATCATAGTTTCGCGCCCGAAGCGCTCCCTAACGAGCTAATTATGATCAAGACTTTTTCTCGATTCGCATTCGCCGCCGTTCTGCTTGCATCCCTTGTCTCAGCCCAGGACGCCGTCAATCCCGCGCTGCGTCCGCCCAAGGGAACTCCTCTCGCCATCGTCGTCTTTGAAGACTTGCAATGTCCCCAGTGCAAGCGCGAAGCCCCGGTGGTGGCCCAGGCTGCCAAGACCTACAAGATTCCCGTGGTTCGCCACGACTTCCCCCTGCCCATGCACAACTGGTCATACCAAGCTGCGGTCATCGCCCACTATTTCGACAGCCGATCCAAGCAACTCGGCATCGATTTCCGTGACTACATCTTCCAGCACCAACCCGAAATCTTCCCCACCAACCTGCAGCAGTTCGCCCAGAAGTTCGCCACCGATCACAAGGTTGATTTGCCCTTCGTGGTCGATCCCCAGGGCAAGTTCGCCGCCGAGGTCAACGCCGAGCGCGACCTGGGAAAGGCCATCCATCTCGACCACACTCCCACCATCTACATCGTCAGCAACAATCCCAAGGGCCGGCCGTTCGTCGAGGTGAAAGAGCCAAGCAGTGAACTCTTCCAGATGATCGATGCCATGAAGCGTGGAGAATGAGACGCGGAGAATGAAGTGCCGAGAATGACGCGCGAAGAATGAAACGGGAAGAGTAACGCGGCGTTAGCCTCTCTCAAAGGCGTGTTTCTTCTCGAGTTCTTCCAGCGCCGTCCGCATGTCGGACTCGAACTGCTCTGCCCGATCCATCAATGTCGGCTCTGCCACAGCCGAGTCACCTTCCAGCTTGATCAGCTTCTGGTCTTCCAGTTTGCACGCCAGTTCCAAAACATGGGCAGGCGTAGTTTCCACATAAAGGGCTTCCGTGGGATCGCCCAACCATGCAGTTCCTCCCACCAGCCGTGCCTGCCAGTAAACCTTTCGCGCCAGCATCCTGGAAATCTCTTCGTCGCTGGCCCGGCCAAAAACCCATTTGCTGCGTTTGAAATCCCAGTGGCGGCTCGAGAAATTCATCGGCACCAGCTTCCCCGACTTCACAAACTCGATCTGCTTGTGATCCACCTCTTTACGCAGCGAGTTGATGATCGGCCCCTCGGCATCTTTCGCTTCGAGCGCTGGCATCACCTCACGCACCGTGGCGGAAAGATTCACCGCCACCGGCGCATGCAGTCCCGGCGAGTTTTCGAGCAGGACGTCGGCATGCAAAAAGAAGAAGTCGGCGCCCGAGGTCGACTTGCGAAACGGCCACTCCAAATGGAACGAAAGCGGCAGCCCCGCCAGGGTCACATAAATAGTCTTGCGGTTCGTCATGAATGATTTGCGAGGATATTCTATCGGAAAGCGGCAGAATGAGGGCTACAGGCGTCCAAAAAACGCAGGGTTTGTCCCACCGTTTAACGTCTTGATTCGTACCTGAGCGGGTGCCCAGGATCGTCAGTCGCCCTATCTCCCGGCAGCAGCAGCACGGGTGAGTCCACCTTCTGATGCCCACATCGAAGCGATCTTTGCCAACACCGCCTCCATGCTGCAACCCGTGTCCAGATTTGCGTCCACCGCCGGATGCCGTTCGCCATCGGTATGCATCACCAGCACCCGAGTAGCCCGGCTCGTCTTCTTTATCATATAAGCCAGATGGTGCCGGTCGTTCTTGCTGAGGGTCGGCCCCAGAATCACCAGGTCGAACGTACCTTGGCGCACCGCCGCCAGCACCGACTTGCGGTCCGGAGCGGTTTCCACCTGGTAACCCGCCTTTTGAATCGCAGCCGCCTGCGCAGCCAATACCTCGGGATCGCCCTCGCTGTACAGAAATTTCAGTTTCGAGACCGCCTTCGCCGGGTTCGCCATGGATCAGTTCCAACCCTTTCCGTTGACCTTGCCACGTTAACAACCGCGGCAAAGTAAGAGAACGTCACCGAAGGCCAATCACGATCGGGACTACCGTCACCTCGCGCGAGCCCCGAAACCGCCCGCAGCCCCGCCCCCCACTTTCGCCAGCTTTTTCTCTCCCACAGCCAGCCCTCCGACGTACAATGATTGCTCGAAAATGGGACGTAGCCACGGAGGCCTCTACATGCGTGTGTCGGCAATCTGCATTGCGGTTCTTGGGCAAGTGCTCGTTGCCAACCCAGCTTTCGCTCAGCAACCCGACGCCGACGCCCACACCGCCACCGCTTTCTGCGATTTCGCTGACAGCCAGGAGATCAGCGTTCGCTACAACAACGCCCCCGGCAAGGACGACACTCACAACGGCAAAGTGTGGCTACCCGGGGGCAAGCCGCTGACCCTGTTCGTCGGAGCCGCAGTGAGCCTGAACAACAACCCCATCCCGATCGGCGCCTACAGCGTTTACGTCATCCCCAACCGCAAAGAGTGGACTCTCATCGTCAACAAGAACGTCACCCCGGGCGCAGCCTACGATCAAACGCAGGATGTGGCCCGCGGGCCAATGGAGTTGGGTGAAGTCGATTCACCCCCAGGACAACTACAAGTTTCCTTTGCGCACACCGCCGACAAGACCTGCAGCATCCGCCTCTACTACGGCAAAGTCGGAGCCTTCGCCGAATTCCTGGAGAAGTGACTTAGGTTGAGTGGGGCTTTTCGACCGCCGGACAGAGTCTGCCTGGGGGTGCCCATAGTATTTCGGCTGTAGGACGGAGTCAGCGGACTCCAGCTGCGCCCTTCTTCCTGTCGGCCTCCACCCCGGACACGTTTCCTTGACAGGCGAGTGCTACTGGCACAGAATGCGTAAGTCTTACGTTTTCCCCCGCCCCGGCTCTCTAAGCTTGGCGACCCTGTTGGCGAAGACTGAAAGGGTCTTATGAGATCTTCTTGGCTCTCCTGCCTCCTTATTGTTCTATTGTGCGCAACCATGCTCGCCCAATCCAACCCTGGCCCCTCGCGGCCCGATCCATCAATTCAAGGAAAGGTTATCGAGACTTACGGCAAGCTACCCCTGAGCTTCGAGGCGAATCAGGGCCAGACCGATGACAGAGTGAGGTTTCTCTCACGCGGCAGCGGCTACACCCTATTCCTCACCGGGGATGAAGCTGTCTTCTCGCTTCAAGGAAGCAAGGTCAAGAACGACACATCGCCCTCCACTCATCGTTTGCACCAAAGTGCGGTCGGGCCGACGACCGACGCCGTCCTGCGGATGAAGCTCGTGAACCCCAACCAGGCAACCAAGGTTTCCGGCGCGGACGAACTCCCCGACAAGAGCAACTACTTCATCGGAAACGATTCCACGAAATGGCACAGCAACGTCGCGAACTACGCCAAGGTAAAGTACGAAGGAATTTATCCCGGCATCGACCTCATCTACTACGGCAACCAGCGGCAGCTTGAATATGACTTCGTCATCGCGCCAGGTGCCGACGCACATCGCATCCAGTTCGATATCCGTGGGGCCAGCAAAATCAGCAAAAGTAAAGATGGAGACTTGGTCCTCCATTTTCCAGATGGTGAGCTTCGTTGGCGTAAACCAATCGTGTACCAGGAAAGAAACGGAGAGAGGCAGGCGATTGATGGTCGTTACCTGGTTCGGCATGGACATCGCGTGAGTTTTGAAATTGGAAGCTACGACCCGACCCGGGTGTTAACGATAGATCCCGCGTTGGCCTATTCGACGTTTTTCGGTGCTACCACCGGTTTTGTTGCCGCCTCTGCCGTGACGGTGGATACTGCGGGCAATGCATACCTGGCGGGGTACACTCGCGCCTGGGACTTCCCAACCACACCGGGCGCGTTCCAGACAACCTGCCCCAGTGGAACCGGTCAATATGGTTGTGGGGATTGGGGAGCCGCTTTTATCACAAAGATGAATCCCACCGGAACCGCCCTGGTCTACTCGACATACCTTGGGGGAAACCAAGGGGCTCAGGGCGAGGCCATTGCCATAGATTCTGCAGGTGACGCCTACGTGACTGGCGGCACTTACTCAAATAACTTTCCCACTACTCCTGGCGTCGTTCAGCCAACGTGTACTAACTGCGGATACAACACTCAAACCATCCTTGGCGACGTCTTCGTGACCGAGTTGAATCCAACAGGTTCGGCCTTGATTTACTCCACTTACCTGGGCGGCGATGTTGCCACGGGATACAGCATTCAGAACGGTTCCGGCATAGCCATAGATCGGTCAGGGGATGCTTACGTCGCTGGATCGACGAACTCCGCGATCTTTCCCACTACGCCAGGTGCCTTCCAGACAAAATGTGGTAGCTGCAACACTGCTGGCAACAACAACGCCTTCGTAACCGAGTTTAACTCCACCGGCACTGCACTGATCTATTCGACCTACCTTGGTGGCAGTGCTAGTGACGAGGCTTCTGCCATGGCCCTCGATTCATTCGGTGATGTCTACCTGACTGGAGCTGCGACATCCACCGATTTTCCGGTTACGCCGGGAGCCTTTCAGAGCACATGCAGTGAACCGTATTGCAGGGATGCTTTTGTAACGCAGTTGAACCCGACCGGCTCAGCGCTGATCTACTCGACCTATTTAGGTGGCGGCGTCATTAATCAGTCGGGTGAAGATCAGGTTGGCGCCGGCATCGCCGTGAGTTCTTCCGGCAATGCCTATATAACCGGCTTCACTGATTCCGCTGATTTTCCCGTGACTCCCGGTGCGTTCCAGACAACATGTCGCGCATGCACTGGAGGTATCAATGCGTTTGTGACCGAGTTCAACTCTGCTGGCTCGGCCTTGATTTACTCGACCTACCTCGGTGGCAGTACTCAGGATGAAGCCTTTGGCATCGTGCTGGATGCTGCGGGGGATGTTTATCTAAATGGCTATACTCTCGACGCTGACTTCCCTACTACCCCTGGGTCGTTCCAGCCGACCTGCGGAACCTGCACGTTTCCCACCTATTACGGTTTCATGAGCGAGTTGAACCCGAGCGGTTCGACCCTTTTGTATTCAACGTACCTGACGGGCAGCAACACCTCGTACTCGACATCGACCGTTGGCAGGGGCCTCGCGATAGACGCCGCCAACGGTGTCTACCTGGTCGGTAGTACCGACTCTTCTACCTTCCCGATCACGCCGGGAGTTTTTCAGACACAGTGTGCTGGAGGTTGCTTCTACGGCAATACGTTTGTCGCCAAGTTCGTGCCTGGCGATCAGGTCTGGCCTTTGAGCCTGACCTTTGGAAACCAAACCATTGGCGTAGCCAGCACTCCACAAAGCACAGTTCTCAGCAACAGTGGCGCGGCGACGCTGACAATCACGAGCATTACCTTCACCGGTGCGAACAGTGCCGACTTCAGCGAGCAGGACAACTGTGGTACGTCGCTAGCTGCAGGGCTGACTTGCACGATAAACGTTACCTTCACACCCACCGCTCCTGGTTCCCGCAGCGCCGCCCTGAACATCACGGACAGCGCTGCAAATAGCCCTCAGACCGTCGCACTTTCCGGCGTTGGAACCGTTACCGTGACCGTGATTCCGTCAAACTTGAACTTCGGTGCTGAAGGATTGGGCTCAACCAGCCAACCGCAACCGGTGACGCTTAGCACGAATGGCACCCTGATCATCAACTCTATCTTTGCGAACCCGCCATTCGCTCAAACAAATAACTGCGGAACCGGTCTGCCTGCGGGTGGGAACTGCACCATCAACGTAAGCTTTACCCCCCAGGTTCTAGGTTTGCAAAATGGAACCCTGACGATTTCTGACGATGCCACGGGAAGTCCGCAAACAGTCGGACTTGCTGGAACAGGGGTGTCGCCGGTGGCGCTGAATCCCACCAGCCTCAACTTCGGAAATCAAACCGTCGGAGCGACAAGCGCTCCGATGACAACGACCCTAACCAACGTCGGAATCGTTGCCGTGACCATTACATCTATTGTGATCACTGGGCCGAACAGCAGTGCCTTTGCCCAGATGAATAATTGTCCGACTAGCCTCGCGCCGAATGGAAGCTGCACCATCAGCGTTACCTTTACCCCGACAATGCTGCAAAGCTACAGTGCTTCTCTGACTGTTAACGACAACGCTCTAGGCAGTCCGACGATTGCACCCCTTTCGGGTACGGGCAGCGGTCCAATCTTCATGATCTCGCCCCCAAACTTAACCTTCCCAGAGCAATACGTGGGAACGTCTGGCCTGCCGCAAAGTGTGACACTCACCAATAACGGAAACGGTCCCCTGTTGATCACGGCAGTGACAACCAGTCCCGCAGATTTTGGTTCGCTGAATGCGTGTGGGGCGAGTGTCGCAGTAGGAGCTTCCTGTGCGATCGGGGTCTTCTTCGATCCTGCTGTGGCCGGTACAAGGAACGGGATCCTCTCAATTACGGACAACGCTGCCGGCAGTCCTCAGACGGTTGCGCTGACGGGCGTGGGGCAGGATTTCTCTATGGCTCCCTCCGGCCCGTCGACGGCCACGGTCTCACCCGGAGGAACCGCGACCTACGCGCTGACGGTTGAACCTGCCGGTGGGTTCAAGCAAACGGTCTCGTTCACCTGCAGCGGAGCACCGACGGGATTCGTTTGCTCCGTGCCCAGTTCCGTCGCGCTGAGTGGCTCGACGTCAACAAAGGTCACTGTTACCGTGACGACTGCGGCAACCTCAGGGAGCCTGACACCGCTCGGTGGTCTTTCGCCGTCGGGCGGCAGGCTCGCAATGTGGCTGGCTCTCGGAGGCTTGCCCGGGCTGGTCATCGTGGGCACGTCGGGCGTTGGCAGTCGACGTCGCCAGCGTCGCCTGCTCTGCGGGTTGGCTTTCCTGTGCCTGTTCTCCGTCGGAATCACATGGACTGGGTGCGGCGGCGGGGGCAGCATCGGGGGCGGGACATCTTACAATCTCACAGTCACAGGCACGTTCACGTCCGGCACCGCCAAGTTGATCCACAATACGAACCTTACATTGCTGGTGCAGTAAACTCAGAGAAATGATGCAAGCCGCGGGGCGGCAAAAAAGAGCGGTCTTCCACCACTTCACCACCTCAAAGTGTCTGTTTTGGTGTGAGTGCCAGCTGTCCGTCCTCACTTGTCTCCCACCGATTACTCTCCTGATTCCTACCTTCCCCGGTTCACTAGAAACTAGAAACCAGAAACTAAAAACTACGTATGTATTGAGCAAGAGACTATCCCTTCAACATCTCCACAACTCGGTCAAAATCCTCAAGCGTCGCGTACTCAATCACGATCTTCCCTCTTCCCTTGCGATCGCTGATGCGCACCCGGCAGCCCAGCGTCCGCTCCATCTCGGTCTGTATCGCGCGCACGTTGGGATCTTGCTCCTTATAAACCTGTGCCGGCGGAAAAGCTTCCTGCGGTAGGTTGGCCCGGTCCACCCGCTCAATCAATTGCGCGACCGACATTTTTCCGTCTATCGCTTCCTTCGCGATATAGGGGACCGAGTGCGAATCGGTCAACTGCAATAGCACCCGCGCCTCGCTGAACCCGAGCCGCCCATCCGCCAGATACTCCTGCACCTCAGACGGCAACCGCAGCAGCCGCATGTAGTTCGCGACCGACGCGCGTGAGCACCCGGTGCGCTGCCCAATCTGCTCCTGTGTCAGCCCAAAGTCCCGGCTCAGCCGCGTAAACGCATTAGCCTGCTCCAGGCAATTCAGGTCCTGGCGTTGTAAGTTCTCGACGACGGTCATCTCCGCCGCCTGCTGATTCGAAATCTGCCGCACAATCGCAGGAATGACCAACTCGCCCGCCAGCTTCGCCGCCCGGCATCGCCGCTCACCCAGCACCAGGGTGAAACGTCCCGTCGAGGACAGCCGCACCACGATCGGCTGCACCACCCCGCTCACCCGGATCGAATCCGCCAACTCCTGCAACGCCGCGGGATCGAACGTCCGCCGCGTCTGATAAGGGTTCTCATCAATCTGATCGAGCTTGATATGGACCACCGCATCGCCCGGCTCCCGCTTCAACCCCACCGCGGCATGTAACTCAGGCAACACTACCGGCACAGCATCGCCGGCAACCGGCCCCATCGCCACCACCCGCGGCCCCGCCGCCGGCAGCAACGAATCCAACCCCCGCCCCAAAGCCCGCCGCTTCTCGATTGGTTTCTCAGCCGGCTTCTCAGCAACATGTTCCGTGATCTTCTCCGCTGTCGTAGTCATCCTCAACGCTCCTAATCCCTTACTGGTTGATGGGTGCCCCATCCTAGCGCGTTCTGTGCGCTAGGGTGGGATTCCACAACTCCTTGTCATCCTGAGGCGCGCGTACTTTGCGCGCCGAAGGATCTGGGCGAGCCGCGCGAACGGGTCGCGTTCTTTGCGACCCGATAAATCGCGCGTTTGGCTCGCTTCCCTATTGGATTGCCGGATTCCACAAACCAGCCCGACCCGATCCCTACTCAATACATCGATGCTCATCGATCTTGTATATTGATCGTGATCAATTTATTCCGCTCCTTCATCCACCGCTTCCAGCGCGGCGCATTCACCGCTTGCTTCTCCTCGCCCGCCACTTCCGCCGCCGGCATCTCCTGCACATTCATCGTGTGCCCGAGAATCTCTTTCGCCAGTTGGATGTAGCTCTCCGCCCCCCGCGAGCGCACGTCATAAATAAGGACCGGCTTGCCATGGCTCGGCGCCTCCGCCAGCCGCACGTTTCGCGGGATCACCGTCTTGCACAATTTGTCGCCGAAGTACCGGCTCAGCTCCGCCGTCACCTGCTGCGCCAGATTGGTCCGGTCGTCGAACATCGTAAGCACGACGCCTTCGACGGTAAGCCCAGGATTCAGCCCCGAACGGATCCGCTCGATCGTGTCGAGAAGTTCAGAAATTCCTTCGAGGGCAAAATACTCAGCCTGCATCGGAATCAGAACAGCGTCGGCCGCGACCAAAGCATTCAGCGTGAGCAGATCCAGCGCCGGCGGGCAGTCCATAACCACATAATGGAAGCGATCGCGAATCGGCGCCAGCGCATCCCGCAAACGAAACTCCCGGCGCTCAGCCTGCACCAGCTCCAGATTCGCTCCGATAAGGTTTTTGTGCGAAGGAATAAGCCAGAGCTGCTCGAGCTCTGTCTTCTGAAGAGCGTCTTCGGCACGCGCCGAGCCCATCAAAAGATCGTAGGTGCTGATTCGCTCGGGATCTTTGGAAAAGCCCAAACCGCTGGTGGCATTCGCCTGGGGGTCCGAATCAAGAAGCAAAGTGTTGACTTCGGCGGCGGCAATTGAGGCGGCGAGATTGATGGCAGTCGTAGTTTTGCCCACGCCGCCCTTCTGATTGGCAACAGCGATGACGCGTCCCATTAAGTTTTTTCGGAGATGCCGAGAGCCACTTTGCAGAATAGTTCCAAGCAGCCCAGAAATGCAATGACGGATTTCGGTGCAGACTTGGCGTCAGGAGATTGCCTTGTAGGGCGAGAGAGTTGGCAGCTGCTGAGGGCCGCCTTTGCACAGCCGCTCATGTGAGAGACTTGAATGCGCGTGAGACTGTTCCACGTGGAACATTCTGCCCGGTCAAAAATTGCAGCAAGCGAAAATCGGACGCCAGCGGAGCATTCTATAGATGTGTTCCACGTGGAACTGGCATCGTGGCTTAATGCGGCCGCAACTCATTGGCATGTTGTCCCACTTCGCCCATTCGATTTTGCCTTGTCTATCTAGTTAAGACTGGAAATCGTGGTCGCATTCCACTTGTTATTAGCTTGATGCTTGGATCCTCTACGTGGCTTATTGCTCTCTGGAGCGGCCGATTAGGAGAACGCGGCTGGATGAGAGGGGGAGGGGGACGGGAGCGCACCAATCTGCGCCGGGAATAAGATTGGTGGCTCGGGCGGTCTGGGCTTGGCCGATCAGCAGGGCGAGGCGGCCTCCCGGGGCGACTAGGCGGGCGGCAACTGGGAGGGCTGACGAAAAGCGCTCGACGGCGCGGAGAGTTACGACGTCGGCCGGGGGACCGGGATAGGCTTCGGCGCGGCCGGGGACCATATTGATGTCCGTCAATGTGAGGGTGCGGGCCAGCTGGCGGAGGAAAGCTACCTTCTTCTGAGTCGATTCGATCAGGGTGAGATGGATCGCAGGCGCCCAGAGTTTGATGGGGACGCCGGGGAAGCCGGCGCCGGAGCCGACGTCGATGAGGGAAGCGGGCTTGATGGGCGAGCCGCCCGTTCCCATACGATCGGGGAAGAGATGGCGGGCAGCGAACAGCGACTCGCCGAAGTGGCGGGTCACGATGGCTTCGGGCTGGCGGACGGAGGTGAGGTTGATACGGGCGTTCCAGCGCAGTAATAGATCGATGTATATCGATATACTATGGAGTTGGGCGGCGGAGAGGGCTCCGGACGTTGCCAGGAAGGGCTGGAGCAATTCGGTGATGCGGGAGGTCTCCATGGACGGAAAGATTGTAGAGGGTAGGTGGTAAATTTGCGAAACACTTGCCGACGCTCCGGAACGATCGGACGAGACCTACGGGATACTCAGCCGTGTGGCTGAGGAGGCCGTGATGGTTCCCAGATGCACGTGATTCGACATCAGACAATAGCCGAGCAGAGAAAGCCCATCCAGTTCGCAGTGTTGACGTAGGAGCCCCAGGTAAGTGAGGCGATCGGCGTTACCGTCGAAGATTACTTGCCGGGCGTTGCCGCGCTGAGTAACATGATGCGGAACACCGGCCATCACGACACGAGGCAGGCGAGCCATTGAAGTCAACTTATCAGATGGTGTGCACGGTTAGGAGAGCAGCGAGAGAATGCGCAGGCGTCATTTCCCGGATTGGGAGGATCAAATGGGGTCAGTTCCGTCTGTCCCCGTATTTCTCCAACAGGTTGTGACTCCTGCCGATCATCAATAGAGGGCTTGTGCAGTGAAACGTTCCCAATTTGCGGTGCTAGGGCTATCGGTGGGTTCGCTGATCTACGGTGTTGGCGCTGTGGTCGCTATTGCTCGCTCGGTGCGATCTCATTGGGCTCCTGGGACGTTAGCGACGGTCGCATGGCCACTGATTTTGTGTTTCTTGTTCAGCATTGCCGCCCTTACAGTTCATCGGCGCACTGCGGGAAAGTGAACGGTGGCATGGGCATCTAACGTTCTTGCCGTGGTGGTCGCCCTCAGCCTGGCTTTCCTTGCTCTGTCACGAATGAGGTCGCGCTACCGGAGCCAGGTTGTAAGGCGGTGGCCCAGAGGCAGCGCAACCGTTGAGACGATCACCTACGCAAGCCGAGGCCACTACACGTACGTCTACGTTGTAGAGGTAAACTACTCCTACACAGTGGATGGAGCCTTTTATTCCGGAGAGGCTGCTATTCCGGGGACATGGTGGAGAACGCCTCCTACAGACCAACTGGTTGGCAGGACGATTCAGGTATGTGTCAATCCCAAAGATCCGTCTGAATCCGTGATCGTATCGGCTTCCTTGCCCGGGCTAGAGGCTGCAACATGTCCCCCGTTCCTTGGCATTGATCGCTAGCAACGGCATCTGACGATTTACAGTGGGACTACGACCTACTTCCACAACGCGGACTGGAGAATGCGGGGACAGACGGAACTGTCCCCAATTATCGCACCGGTTGGAAAACAATATGGGGACACTTCCGTCTGTCCCCGCATTTAAGGTTCGCGAATTAAGGGGGCCATAGATTGGTAGCGTTGGGGAAACAGCGTAGCTTTTCAAATCGGACTCTGGATGTGTGCTTTCTGGTTGGGTCTGCACTGCTGGTCTGCATTCTGGGCGTGGGCGCGTTCGTGGTAACGGAAGTTCGCCACGTCAGCCCAATGTGGGTGCTTCTCAGTTTGATATCCATCGGATTCTTTGCGGGAGTCAGGGAGGAGTACCGAAAGGAATTTCGGTCCGTTCGATTCATCTTCTTCGTCTGCGGCTGGCTTGCAATTAACTTGGTCGTATTTGTGGTCGTCCTCGGTTCGTTCGGCTGGCTCTACTTGATTCCGTCCCTCTTCTTGGAGCAAGTTCTCTTCTACATGACCGCCTACTGGCTATTCGGCCTGCAGCCGCCTTTGCGGCGACGGGATCGCCAAACCTGAACAAACGGAACGACAGTGTACACACGGTGGCCGACCCGGTGAATGGAAGCTGGTCGTACGGCTATGACAAGTTCAGCAGAATATCCTCTGCAACGTGCAATGGTTCGTGTCCGTTTGCCACGAGCAGCCAAACGTTGGGATTCACCTACGATCAGTACGGGAATCGATGGACACAGACGGCGACGCCGATGGGCTACAATCCAATGTTTCAGTTCGACACCAATAACCGGATCAAGCCTTTGTACGGGGTGATATACGATGCGGACGGAAATCTAACCAACGACGGGAACGGCAACACGTTCAGCTTCGATCCTGAAGGGAAGTTGACCGCGGGAGGAGAATGCGGGGACAGACGGAACTGTCCCCAATTATCGCACCGGTTGGAAAACAATATGGGGACACTTCCGTCTGTCCCCGCATTTGTCGGTCCGCATTTGTCCTGGTCCGATATCAGCATTACTGCGGCAAGCCAACTTTTCGGGTCAGTTCCTGGAATCGCGGATCAGTGCGCAGCGGATCAAACTCCGGCGTCACTTTCAGGCCCGTGAGTTCATGCGAGTGCTGCGCATACGCTTTTTCCAGCCATACCAGCGCTTGTTCCTTGTCCCCCACTGCTAAGTAAGCCTTGGCGATCACCGGCGGATCCACCGGCTGCTTCCGATCCAACTCAAGCAGCTCTTCCAGTGCATGTTGTGCCTTGGCCGTCTGCCCACTGCGCCCGTAAATATAGGCGACGCTCGACAGATACCACGGGCCCGGCATCATCGGCCGCTGCCGTTCCAGATCGGCGAGCGCTTCCGCATACATCCCTTTCTCCGCATAGGCAAAGGAG
>Ga0207058_1111_pt1 | contig 16324 bp, 10 predicted proteins | sample Alteio_BWMinCont_34_FD_153271 | JGI IMG/M metagenome (GOLD analysis project Ga0207058, IMG submission 153271) | Enriched cells from forest soil in Barre Woods Harvard Forest LTER site, Petersham, Massachusetts, United States -... | ecosystem: Environmental > Terrestrial > Soil > Temperate forest >...
ACGGGCGCCTCGTTCTCTGCAATTGTATCATTGAGTGAAAAGTTCCGGCGGATCCGCCGCCTATCGCTGATGGGTATTACCAATAAACCGCACATCCGCGCGCTTCGACCGCGCCTATCCTTCTAGCCCATCCACCCACCGCAAATCTAGTTTTTCCAGCCGTGGCAGCTCCGCGAGCGTGGCTGGCAAATTCGTTAGTGGGTTGCCGCGCAGGTCCAGGAGCCGCAGCTCGCGGAGCCCTCCAATCGATTCCGGCAACGTACTCAACGTATTGTCTCTGAGATGTAACTCTCGCAAGCGCGATAAATCCGCAATCGAATCCGGGAGAGACGTCAGGGAATTGTCGGAAGCTCGAAGCTCGATCAAACTCGACATGCTGGATACGCATTCCGGCAACGCTTCGAAGGCGTTCTCGCTGATGTTCAGGTACCGCAGCTTTGTCAGTTTCGCGAGCGACCCTGGCAGGGAATTGAGCCGGTTGTCGTGAAGATATAGGAAATCACTCAGGCATTCGAGCTCCGCCAGTCCCTCCGGCACCGACGTCAGAGCATTGTGTCCTAGATCCAGCATGCGCAGCTTCTTCAGCCACCCAATCTTCTCGGACACTTCCGACAACTCGTTATCAGCCAGGACCAGGCTCTCGAGCTCGCTCTTTTCCCACACTAAATCCGGCACGCGCCCGAGCCGCTTCTTCCACAAGTTCAAATGTTTGGAGGGATCCCGCACGCTCGGAATGCTAGCGCAATCCAGCCCGCGAAGTCGCGCCCGGCTGCATCGCCCCGGCAATCCCTAGCTTTCTCGAACTGCTTCGTTGACACCGCCTGCGATTAAGGAACGACGATGGATGCCTCGTTCGAACGGACGCTCTCAACGCCGCCAGAAGCCGCCGCGGTCACAACGTAAAAATAGGTGCCCACTGCAGTGATGGTGTTGTCCTGGAATCCAAATGTGGCCGCGTTCACCGAAGTAACCAGGGTGTACGGGCCGCCGGAGGTTGTGCCACGGTACAGGTTGTAGCCAGTTACGCCAGCGGAAGAGCTCTGCGTCCAGCTCAGAATCACGTCGGTTGTCCCGGCGATCAGTGTTGCCGTCAGATTGGTGGGTTGCTGCGGCGCTATATTTATCGAAAGCGCTTCGGTATACGATTGCGCCGGAGTAGAGCTGTCCGTGGCCTGGATCACAAACGAAAAAGCGCCCGCCGTGGTCAGCGGCCCGGTCAACAGCCCCACCGTTGGCGTGGACGTTGTCACGGAAAGCTCCGGTGGCAAGTTCCCCGAGGAATAGTTGTAGGTAAACGGAGGAGTGCCGCCCGTGGAAGTCAGATTCTGCGAATAATTGGCGCCAACGGTTGACGCGGGCAGCGTATTGGGAGTCGTTCCAGCGAACAATGGAACCACTGTGAGCGCAAATTGCTGGCTCGCGGTGGACGACGGCGGTCCAGCACTCACCGCCTGAATCGCAAATATGTATGTGTTAGGCGCAGCCGTAACCGCGGAGGATGTGAGCGCACCCGTTGCCGGATTCAGCGTAATGCTCGGGGGTAGCGCGCCTGATACGACGGAGAAGGTAAGCGCTCCTCCTGCTCCACCCGTGGTTTGAATTTGCGCTGAATAAGGAATGGCAGGCGATCCCGAGTTCGAAGGCGCATTGGGTAATGTCGCTGGAGTGATCGCCAACGGTCCCACGATCTGCAGGCTCAATGTCGCCGTGGACGTCTGCGGCGGCGTGCTGCTATCCGTGATTTGCACCGGGATGCTAAAGGTGCCGAGTTGTGTCGGAGTACCCGTCAAAATTCCGTTCGCCGAAAGGCTGAGGCCAGGAGGCGGAGCATTGATGGTCGACCACGTCACGGCGCCCACGGCACCATGTTGGAGCAGAACCTGCGTGTACGGCAGATTCTGTACGCCCACCGGCAAAGTCGTGGGAGTCGTTATCACGATGCCCGGAGTCAATGTAGGCGGATAGAAGATCTCCGAATTGGGGATCGTCACGCCGGACGCGTTGACCCCGCTCGCAAGTAACACCGTACCGTCAGGCGCAACTGCTTGCCGCTGGCCAGTCTGCACCGTGGTGAATGGAGAAGTGGCGCTGAACGTCCCGCTCGCCGGATTGAAAATGTCCGCGTTTGCACCGACAGGCAGGACCGACAAGCCTGCGCCGGCGCCGATGAAAATCGTGCCGTCGTCAAGCAGCATCGAAAAGTACTGCCCTCGTGGGACCGACATGCTGCCGGTCGGGGAGAAAGTTCCCGCGACAGGATCATAAAGTTCCGCCGTAGCCGTCAGTGCCGTAGCCGCGCCGCTGGGCGTCAGCCCCCCCGCTACGAGAACCTTGCCGTTGTAGAGCAAAGCAGAAGCGTGATTCCCACGTGCCGTGCCCATGCTGCCGGTCAGAGTGAAGGTATCCGCTATCGGATCATACAGTTCAGCGGACGCGAGTGGATTCCCGTTGGTATCGAATCCTCCGCTAATCAGCACTCGCCCATTCGTAAGAAGGTCCGCATGCTGGATCTGCCGGACGGAGTTCATTGTGTGAGTTGAAGCGGTGAAGATTCCGACGACAGGATCATAGAGTTCCGCGCTTGCCAGCGAGTTGCCACTGGTGTCGTTTCCTCCGGCAATCAACACTTTTCCATTGGGAAGCAATGTAGCGGTGTGCTCGGCCCGCGGGCTGGTCATCGGTGCGGTCGGGAGCGCAAACGTATTGGATGTCGGGTCGAAAATCTCCACGCTCTGTATGGAGGAGATCGTGTCGTTGAACCCTCCGGCGACAAGCACTGTCCCATTCGAGAGCAGCGTCAACGTGTGATCCGCTCGCGCCACATTCATCGGGCTGATTGCGGTGAAACTATGCGCCACCGGATCATAAAGTTCCGCACTCGTCGTAACGCCAGTGCCATTCCCGTTTACCGCTCCTCCCGTTATCAGAATCTTCCCGTTGGGAAGAGCGATCACAATGTGATTGCGACGGGCGGTGTTCATGCTCGCGGTGTCGCAATAGCCAGTCACGTTGAATAAATTGGAGATCGCCGTCAGACCCTGAACGTTGGCCAGCAGCGAAAATCCATTCTGCCCTCGATTAACGGTCAGGTCCGGGAACGTCGCCACGCCGAGACCGTTGGTGGCTTGCGCCAGCGTTCCTCCCAGAACCGCCGTCGAGCAGGGCAGCGGGTTTTGCGACAAGCTCATCGTCACAAGGGCGTTTGCGATCGGCGCATTGGTGTTGTCCGCCACGCGCACCAGGATGGGGCTTCCCGCAAGAACCTGTTCGCCGATGGAATTCGCCGGCTGGGTGGTGAACGTAACGTTCCCGCCGGTCGCGGCGGCGAACGCTATCGTGTAATTCGCTGAGGCGAACTGGTTCGGGTTCGCACTATCGTGCACGGAGACGCTAAAGCTGATCGTGGGCGCTTGCGGATTCGTGATGCTGAGCGCCCCATTGCTTTGCAGCGTTACACCAGTCGCCGGAGCCGGCGGACCAAACACATACCCGCCAATCCCACCCGTCGCGCTCAGTTGCGCCGAATAAGAAACACCGATAGTGCCGCTAGGCAACGTCGCCGGCCCAATCACGATGGGATTCCCAACGCGAATGCTAAACGTCCTGGACAGCACGACCGGCGGCAAAGCCGAATCCGTCCCCGTTGCCTGAACCGTGGAGCCCGCCACGTTCATGGTCGTCGGAGTGCCGCTGATCTGGCCCGTAGTTGGGTTGATGGACAATCCCGGAGGCAGACCTGTCGCCGCCCAAACGATCGGCGAAGTTCCCCCGGTCGTGCTGAACGGGAACGCCACATACGGTTGGCCAACCACGCCATCATTAATGATTCCCGGCACGTTCTCCAGGAATACGTTGTTCACAGGAATCGAGAAGGTCTGCGACGCCTTGTTGGCGGGCGTGGCACCATCCGCAACCTGAATCGTCACGGAATTCGGCCCCAAAGACCCAGTTCGGCCTGTGATCAATCCAGAGGAACTCAAGCTCATTCCCTGCGGCAATGCGCCGCCAATGATGCTCCAGGTATCCGTTCCAGGCTTTCCTCCCGTGGACTGCAACTGGAAGGAATAAAGACCTTGGTCAGCCTGATCGGTCGCGGGCAACGTAGCCGGGGATAGGATCGATAGCTGCCCATAAACAGGAGGCGCGGTCAGAGTCGTATTTCCAGGATTTGCGAGAACCGTCTGCGTGTTCACCGCCTGAGCGATCGTCACCGGAGTAATCACTGTCAAAGGATTGAACGGAACCAACTTCGAGGGATTCACCACTCGAACTGTAATGTAGGCTGTCTCGCCTGGCGCCAAAGTCACCGAAGCTTCGTTCGGCGTTGCGTTGGTGATGTCCGGATTGCCGAGATTGGGGTCGGTTGAGGTATACAACTTCGGATTTACGATGTTCGCCACCGTGACCCAATGCGTTTGCGTCGTGAGCTGGCAACTAATCGCCGTCGGCGTCTGGTAAAGCTTGTTGACGATCAGTTGAAATACGATGCCCCCCGGCGGCGTCTGATTTGTCGCAGTTTTGACTGTGTAGGTCGCCGTCGTATTCCCGGTGTTGGTCATCGGGTAAATCACATCCTGAATCGCCCCGTTGGTGACGTCCGGATTGGTGACATCGGGGTTGGTAATATCCGGGTTTGTGACGTCCGGGTTCGGAATGCTGGTGTTTGTAACGTCAGGATTCGTCGCGCTGACATTGGTGACGTCCGGATTAGTGACGTCGGGCAACCCGCATGCCACGGTAACTGTGAACGTTGCTCAGATTGACGTCGGGATTGGTGACGTCCGGGTTTGTAATGTCCGGGTTTGTGACTTCGGCGTTGGTCACGTCGGGATTCGAGACACCTGAAACTGTCGCACCCGGGTCGGTGATGGTCGGGTTGGTTGCGTCCGGATTGAGCACAGCGGATGCACTGAGCCCGTTCGCGACCACCGATCCGCCGATGGCGCTAATCTGAGCAACGTTCACAGTTACCGTGGCATGCGGGTTGCTCGACGTCACGAAGACACTGCGCGAAACCGATGAAAACGCCGGGATCGTCAGGTCCAGGGTCGTCAACTGCGAAAATTGTAAAAACGAAGCGGCGCCACCCGTCGGCTGATTTGCGATCGTGAAGCGGACAAAGATCTGCTGATTCGCCACGTTCTGCGCTTCGACCGCGAAGGCCCGCTGGAACGGAACTGTCTCAGTGACGCCGGAAGAGTTGGTGAAGGTGGTCGTTCCGAGCGGTTTCGCGTTTCCCGGAGCACCGACAATAAGCCCGCCCGTTATTTGCGCCGTATAAATGTTCTGATTGCGCATTCCTTCCTGCCCCGTTTTGCAACTAACGGTCTTGCCTGGCTGGAAAATGCTAGGTGTGTTCAGGGGTACCGCCGGTGTGTAATTCGCCCAATTGCCGTCCGCGGGTGGCACAACGTCGCGATTGTCCGTCCACGTCGCATGGAACAGTGGATTCACGCTGGGCGTAAAGTTGTACGCCCACGAACTTCCGTTCGGCACAAAAAGTGGAGAGGGAACGACCTCAATGTAATCGCCAAGGAACGGTTCCGTTCCTTCCCCGAATAGCGGCAAGTTCGGCACGTTGAACTTAAACTGTTCGATGTCCGGCATGCCTGGGTTGACGCAGCACCCGTACGCATACTGCGAAACCGACACCGACGGCCCGAGCGTAACGGTGGGGAAAATTCCAAGCTCCAATACTCGCAAATCAATCGTATGGCGGCGCAACGTCAGGCCGGCATCGTCAATATAATTCGTGAATACCAGTCCGGTCTCCGCCGGCGTTAGCGCCAGTTCGCCTTCCGCTTCCAGTGTTTCGCCGTAACCCGTGGGACTCGTCGCACTCGGCGTGTAGAAGCCTGCATAGTGATCCAAACGGAGATCGTAGTAAAGAAGCGTGAGTCTTCCGTTGGCAAACGTGATTGCCGGCATGATTTGGTGCCCGCGTCCGGACGGGTTGCTCTGCGTATTCTGTGATGGGTTGTCCACCATGATCGCCGGCGTCCAGTGCGTGCCATCGATCGAGCCCGCTGCAACGACTCGTGCGTCGCCGCTGGCAGTTAGCCCGCGCGCCGAAAACGCTACGTACACAAATCCGAAAAAGTCCGTCGTGATCGATGGATATGCGTTGGTGCGGAATGACGTGGGCGAGGTCCCCTGGTCGAACGGCTGAAACGTCGAAATCCGCACCGGTGCGCTGAAGCTCTTCCCCGCGTTGGTTGACTGCGCCACCATGATGGCGTCCGGGACTCCCGTCGACGAAAACTGACGCCACGCGACATACACATTCCCATTGAGCGGGTTGACTGCGATGGCGCTTCCCTGGCTCGTTGTGGTTCCCGTGTTGATCTGGACCGGCGTGCTCCAGGTCACGCCGCAATTCGTCGAGCGCGTGAACATCATGTGCGTCGGCGTGGAATTACCTTTCGTCGCGGCGAGAAAATCCGTGTACGCGATGTAAACATTCCCGGCTGCAAACGATTGAGGCACCGCAAGCGTGCCGCCGCCAGGCCCAGTTCCCGGTTCGTTCGCCGTGAACGAACACGTGGACGCGCCCGCGCGCGGAATATCCACCGCCATCGCCGGCTTGTCCAGAAACTGCGAGCTGTTGCCCGTCGCCACAATGTGCGTATCAATGTAGGTGATTGGATCAGTGTTCTCGTTGTTATTCAGGTCGTTGTAGCGCGCCACGAAAATGGAACTCATGGAACTTGCCGTGGTCGGACTCGTTGCGCGGTCAAACGCCAGACCCGCGTAGTAAAACATTCCATTCGTCCCCGCTCGCACCACCGGGTCCGAGGCCGCCTGATATTTCCCACCTAACGCTCCGTTGTCTTTACACTGTGGGACAGTCTGCTGCACGCAGCCCGGAAGCAGCGTGCTCTGCCACGTCAATCCGCCGTCGAACGACTTGAATAATCCGAGCCAGGAATCGCCGGTTTCCGCGCCACCACTCAGCGCCAGTTCAAGATCAACCGTTCGATAGTCGTTCGCGCCCGCCAGAATATGCATGGGATTGCGCGTCGAAACCGCCATGGATGGCTCGTTCTGCCGCTGCAGAAAGGGATCGCCCGTCGGCCACGTCGTCCCCGACACCATGTTGACGTTTGTTCCCGCCACTTGCGCCGTCGCCGTTGGCGACAGCCAAAGCGCTCCAATCAACACCAGGACAAGGATGGAACACAGTGTTCGCACACACATTTTCACGGTGGAGCTCCTAACAGGACTTAGTCGCTCAACACTGCAGGCGGCTAGCCATCTTCACAGGAGCGAGCATCTGTGAACACGGCGAATCGATTACCTGTGGAAGTCAATAGTGGAGGGGACTTGCCACGTCTCGAGCAACCGATGCGGAAGTCTCTTGCGAAAGCGCCGGAATGTCAAGCTACAGTTTTCTGGAGGCCCTGCTTAACCATGGCGCCCCGGGCGCCCAGGCTCCTTGCCCTTAACGTAAGTTACTTGAAGGATTTTATATCCAGAACACGTTGATAAATATGAGTTTGGGCAATCTAGTGATGGGCAAGCCGCCGCTGCGCATCCGCTACCAGTGCATCCCCCGCACCTTTTTCTTTGATGGACAAAAACGTCTGGTAAGACTCGGCCGCTCCCGGGCTGTTCAATCCCTCGCGCGCTCGCCCTTGGTAGTAATAAACTGCCGGCAACAAATGATAACTCGGCACATCGTCGAGAAACACAGACGTCGCTTCGCCCCTCCGCTTCAGGCACACGTCGAACTCGGAGGATGCTTCCGTGAACGCCCCGGCATCGAGATACGCCCGCCCCATATCAAAATGTCCCAGCCAGCTATCGGCAAGTTTTTGTGCCTCCCCGAACGAATTCAGCGCGTCATGCGCATTACCCTTCTTGAGCAACGCTTCGCCCGAAATTAATTTCGCATAAATCTGCGGCTCGGTTTCCAGGCGCTGCGAAAGCGGCGCCACCAGCGCCAGCGCTTTCGTTTCCTGACCTGCTGCAACATAAACCTGCGCCGCGCGATACAAAACTCCTGCTTCGGTGCTGCTCGACGATGCTTTGCCTGCCGACGCTACCGCCTCTTTCATCTTCCCCAACTCCATTTGCGTCTGCGCTTGTGTAGCCGTTCGGTCCGCCAGCGATTCCGCGTCCTTCGCCGCAACGTCCCCCGCGATGGCTTTTTCTAGAATGCTTTCCGCATCCGCCAGCCTGCCCTCATATAGCGCCAGGTCCGCCAGTCCGGTGGCCGCAATGGAAGCGCCGTACGTGCTCACCCCTTGGAGCTTCACGTATTCCTGGCGCGCCTCTTCGTTATGCCCCAGTCCCATCTCTGCCAGCGCCGCCGTCCGCAGCACATGCTCAAACTTGGGATTCTCGCCGAGGATCGCCTGTGCTTCCTTTGCTGAGGTGTCAAAGTCTCCAGCATAGAGAGCGTACATGGCGAAGTTGTTCCGTTGCAGAACACTGCGCGGCGTGATCTCCAACGCCCGCTTCTGCTCCTCGAGCGCTTTGCTCATGTTCCGGTTGTAAAAATAAGCAAGCGCCAGATTCGCGTGCCCAGCAGTATCGGCGGGATACTGGCTCACCAGGGCAGTCAACTCCTCGATTGCCTTTTGCTGCTTTCGCATGATCAGGTAGTAGCCGCTCCGCGTGCGGTACTTCTCGCGGTCCGTCATGCGATCGATATGCGCCAGCGCCAATCCATAATACTTTTCCGCCTCCTGCCGCTTCCCATGGTTCGCCATCATCGCGGCAATGCCCGCATACGCGCGCCCAAGATTGGGATCGAGTTGCACGGCTTGCTGGTATGCGTTTATGGCCTCCTGCCACTTTCCGGCCTGCTGAAAATCCTGCCCCACCGCGTACTCATGCGCCGCCTCAAGCGATCCTGCCGTAAACGTCTCCGCCGCGGCTTGTTGCGCCGACTCCGGCGTCGTATCTCCCAGCCCCTTGCGCAGGCTTTCCGCGAGTTTCCCAGCGGTCGCCAGAACATCCTGCTTGCTGGCAGCATCTCCTTGTTCCTTCAGGATGGATTTGCCCGTCACAGGATCCAGCGTCGTCACGAAAACCTTGTACCCGCTCCCTTCCTGCGAAATCGATCCCGTCACTACCTCATTCACCCCTTCGCGCACCGCCACCAGTTGCGCCAGTGCCGCGTCCATGTGCGTCGCCCCCGGCTGCATCTTCGCCGCTACCTTCTTCGCCTGCCCCCGATTAAACGACGAAATAAACGGCGCGCCTTCCAGCGCGATTCCCAGCATCGGCTCCAGCGTTCCGTCAAACACCGCGTCTCCCGTCTTGTTGTCAAAATCCGCGATCAGCAAGCTGACTGGTGGATGTGCCGCGACAGGCTGCGGACTGAACTTTGTCCGCAAGAAGAATCCCGCCACCAGCACGACAACGATAACTCCTGCGCCCGCCCATTTTGCATACGCTGGCAATCCTCCCTGTCGCCGGATGTCCACGCGAGTTCCAGCGGCTGGCCCTTGCCATGCTTCAATCTGGTGAAGCAGTTCTGCCGCGCTGGCAAACCTCTTCCCCGGATCGATCTCCAGGCATTTCCGCACAATCTCGCAAAGCGGCTGCGGAATCGTCCTGTCCAGTTCGCCCAGTGGCCGCGCCGGTTCGCTCGTTCGCTTCCACAGCTTTCCCATCGTGGTGTCGGCTTCGAACGGCGCCTTGCCACTCAGCAGTTCGTAAAAAATAATTCCAACGGTGAAAAGATCCGATCGCGCATCGAGAGGAATTCCTTTGGCCTGCTCCGGCGACATGTAGTCCGGAGTTCCGATCAACGCTCCCGTTTGCGTCATCCCCGGCGTCATCACCGAACGCGCAATCCCGAAGTCCATCACATACGCCCGCCCCGTCTTGTCCAACATGATGTTCTGCGGCTTCAGGTCCCGATGAACTACGCCTTCCGCGTGCGCCGCCTCCAGCGCTCGGCACACTTGCGAAATAATGTTGGCCGCTTCCTTCGGCTCCAATTTCTTTTTCCGGCGAAGAAGGCTCTGCAAATCCTCGCCTTCGATGTACTCCATGGTGATGAACTTGATCCCATCCGCCTGGCCCAAATCAAAAATGCGGATTACGTTCTTGTGCGTGATCTGCCGCGCGAGGATCAATTCTTGCTTGAATCGTTTCAGGATTTCAGGATTCGCCGCCATGTCCGCGCGAATGATCTTCAGCGCAACCTGGCGCTCCAGTTCGCCGTCGTGCGCTTGGTACACCGCCCCCATCCCACCCTGCCCGAGCAAACGCAAGATTTCGTAGCGCCCGCCTAGCACCGTCCCGGCACTCAACTGTTCAATCTTGGTTGGAGAAACAACCACGTCCCCGGCGGGCACCGACCAGCCCGCTACCCCGGTCGCCAGCGTCAGGTCACTCAGCGGAAGGGGCGTCGCGCACTTCACGCACGCAACCGATGTCGCCGTATTTTCGTAGCTGCACTGTGGACAAACCATGGATGTCACGCCCTGGGCGCGTGAACCCGTTCATTATGTAGCCTTTACCGGGAAAATCAAGCATGCCGGCTCTCAGGTGTTCCGCCAGTCTCCTGTACTACAAGGGCATCTTTGCAATTGAAATGGGGGCACCAACTGAGAAAAATTTTCCCATTGCCATACTCTTGCCAACCTCCCGCCTCCCATGTATCCTTATTAATATGTTCGCTGACCACCGGAAGAACTCTCAGCTCTGTATCTGTTGTCTCTGCTGTATGTGTGTGTCTTCTGGCGCGGGGAGGCTGAGCATCTAGAGTTTCAATCTTAGCCTCAAGAGTTTTCAGCCCACCGCCAGAAATCAACTGGCAGGTGGGTTTTTTGTTTTTGAAGCAAACAAGTTTCGAAGCCAAGCAAAAAAGGAGAAAGCCATGTCCGAGTACAAACACCCAGAAGTTCTGGTTTCAACCGAGTGGGCCGCTCACAATCTGAATTCGCCCAGTCTCCGCTTTGTCGAAGTCGACGTGGACACCACCGCCTACGATCAGGGCCACATCCCTGGCGCCGTCGCCTGGAACTGGCAGACTCAGCTTCAGGACAACATTCGCCGCGACCTGATTGATAAGTCCACGCTCGAAAAGCTTCTCAGTGCTTCCGGCATTTCCAATGACACCGGCATCCTTCTCTACGGCGACAACAACAACTGGTTCGCCGCCTACGCTCTCTGGCAACTAAAGCTCTACGGCCACAAAGACGTTCGTCTCATCAACGGCGGCCGCAAAAAGTGGCTCGAAGAGAAGCGCGCAATCACCAAGGATCCCGCCAACGTCACTCCAACTTCTTATCACGTCTCCGGCACCGATGACTCTCTCCGCGCTCGCAAAGAAGAAGTCTTCGCCATTGTTGATGGCCGCAAGCCCGGCCAACTCGTCGACGTCCGCTCCGTGGACGAATTCACCGGCAAGATCATCGCTCCTCCAGGGATGAGCGAGACCGCGCAGCGCGCCGGCCATATCCCACAAGCCGCGAATATTCCCTGGGCCCAAGCCGCCAATGAAGACGGCACCTTCAAGTCCTACGACGACTTGAAAAAGCTCTATGAATCCAAGGACATCACCGGCAAGGACGAAGTCATCGCCTACTGCCGCATCGGCGAACGCAGCTCCCACACCTGGTTCGTCCTGAAGTATCTTCTCGGCTTCAACCAAGTCCGCAACTACGACGGCTCCTGGACCGAGTGGGGCAATCTAATCGGCGCCCCCATCGTCAACGAAACCCGCGCCGCCCAGCCCGAACTGGCAGTAGCCGCCCGTTAGACCTGCAGTTGTAGTGGCGGGTCTTTAGACCCGTCAGCTGTTCCGATTGTCTTAAGTTTGCAGTCGCAGTGCAGAGCAGAAAACTGGACGGGAGAAGTTTCACTCTCTCCAAGCTTCACCCGTCCAGTTTTCATTTCGTCCGAAGGCGCGGTCGCCAAGTGGTAAGGCAATGGTCTGCAAAACCATTATCGGCGGTTCGATTCCGCCTCGCGCCTCCAAATCTTTTCAAGCACTTAGCTAGGTTTGGCGTCTCGCTTAGTTGCACAGTCATTGCACAATGCTTCGAGTAGTTTCATCGCCCGCAAGGTGCTTTCTGGAACGTCTTTGATGTAATGCCGTTCAGTTGTGCTCACGCTTGAATGCCGCAAGAGTCCCTTTGCGGCGAGCGGGTCCTTGGCAAGAGAAGCCACGGCCGTTCCGACTCCTCGTCGCAGAGAGTACCATCCCCGCCAGACGGGAAGCGAAGTGTCTAGCTGAAAGTCGTGTTCCGCGCCTTTGTGCTTCGATTCGAGGCGTTTGCAGACAGTACACCGTTTCAATGTAGGCCTCACTACTCTCTGCCCCAGCTTGTCCAAGTCAAGAGGCTTCTCCCCTGGCCCGCGCAAGATTGGTCCAGAAGTCGGATTGCCCTCCACTTCGCGTAGTGCCGCCAGGATACCTCCTAGAGGCTCGATGACAGGCACGGGCTTGACGCTCGATTGCGTCTTTGGCGAAGTCGTGTAGGTGCGCCAGACGGATTGTCGAACTAGCAGGTGCTTGCCATTGTAGTCTTCCCAACACACGCCGCGAGCTTCACCGGGACGAAGGCCCGCGAAGAACATCAATGCAACTGCGGCCACAGCCTTTTGCTGTCCGGCTTGCTCCAGAGTGTCCATGATTGCGAGCACTTCGTCGGGTGTGGCGGCATGTGTCTCCTCAGGAGCGGCTGCTTTCCTGGGAATCATGGCGTCCCTGACGGGGTTCATACCATCGAGCAGACCCTGGTTTTTGGCGTAGGTAAAGACTCCACTCAGGAGCGATTTTGTGTGCTTGAGAATTGTTCGCCCGACATTGTGTGCCGCATGAATTTCCTGGAGCAAGTTTGCCGCGTCTACAGTGCGAAAATCCCGAAGCACAATCTTGCCGAGACGTGGGGCGAGATAGATCCTCCACAGAGTCTTGTAACCCGCAACTGTAGAGGGCTTGTAATTCTCTTCTACGAACGGGAGGTAGTGGCTCTCTACAAACTCCGCGACGGCAAGCGTGCTCTCTGGCCGAGTTCTGCCCTCGTTGATCGGACGGAGCTTCTCGGCGAGCAAGGGCCGCACATCAGCCTTGCAGCGGTATCGGTCGGACACCTCAGCGAGTTTGGCAGCTCGTTGTTTCCGCACGACTCGGCCTTCTTCGAGAACATCCTCCCGCCAGCGGCCGTACCAAGAACCTCCTACTTTCCAGATGTATCCTGATTGTTGGCGCGCCATTCTTAGTTTCCTTCCGTATGACTTGGTGTTCGTGGCTTAAAAGCGCTCTTTCGGCGTTCGAGCCAGTCAACTACATCCTTCCAATCGAACCGGAGATAACGACCCATCTTCATGTGGGGAAGCGGGTCGGCATTGCGGACTTCGGCGCGCTCACGCGTCTGCTCGTAAACCCAGGACGGCTTTACTTGCAGGCGTTGGGCGACTTGGGTGGGGGTGAGTATTTCTTCCATAGTGGGGTGGGAATGCTCCTTTATTGTGCAAATTGAGTGCAAAGCGATGAATAAGCTCTGCGCTCTGAACTGTTTAGGGTTGGGTATCGGTTGCGGAAACCTGTACTCAGGATTTCAGCGGTCCCGCATCAAAGAGCCATTAGCTCCACTTCAAGGCGCATCAGGCAATCCCTGACGTTGTTGCGGGAGTCCTTGGCCAGTCGCTCGAAGTCTGGTCCGTTTCCGTTGCCGCCTTCTGCGTGCCAAATCCTATCGAGGTAGGCCGCAATCTCCCCGGCCAGACCGTAGCTTGAAAACTCCAGAACCTTGCAGCGGGAAAGGAATCTGCGTTCGAGCCGTTCCGTCTCGTTAGCGGTGAAAATCCAAATTGTGTTGGGTGCCGGGTCGGTGGAATCCAGTTTCGAGAGCAGCGCTAATTGCGCCGCATCTGTCATCTGGTCGGCCTCATCTGCCAGCACTACGTGGAAGCCTCCGGGAGTCATCGGGGCATACCAGCACTGGCGCACGGTGTCCTCGATGCTCTGTGCATTGCACTTCTGCGAGGGAATCTTGTGTAACTCTCCCTGTAGTTCACTGGCGAGAGCCAGCGCCATCGTGCTCTTGCCCACGCCAGACGGCCCAACAAACAACCAAGCGCCAGACACGGGACGTTTGCAGAATGCGGCCAGAACCTTCTTGGGACGTTCCAGCCCGACGAAATCGGCGATGCGCAATGGCCGGTACTTCTCGACGAGAGACTGAGGGAATGCCGGATCAGCTTGCATGACCGGATTCCGTTCCGAGAATTTCATCGACTCGTTGCCGGAGAACATCGGCGAGCAACTGTGCGTCGTAGTAGGCATCAAGAGGGTCGGCTGCGAGTGCTTCGCGTAGCCAGTTCTTGAGGCGAAAAGTGATGCAGGGATCAGAGAGCAATTCCGGAATGGCGGGGGTGCTCATTGCACACCCCCTGATTGCACTGGCGCTGAGACTGCGCCTCGGATGTAGTCGGCGGCCTTCTGCGCAGCACTAGCGGCGGAAATCACCAGCTTGGAATCCGCCCTGAGACGTGCAATCCAAGTTTTGAGGTATGCGGCGGAGTTGGCGAGAGTGCTCTGTTCGATGCCAGCGACGCCGCACAGCATGGCGCTACCCATTTCTGCAATTAGCTCTTCCTTGCTGTAGGACTCACTCCCAAATTGTTGGGGAACGTCGAATCCTTCTCTCTCAAGTCTCTTCGCGTGCCCTGTCGAGTGAGTTAGCTCATGGAATAGCGTGCTGTAGTACTCCTCTTGAGAAGCGAACGCCTTCCGCGATGGCATTGTCACCACGTCGAGCGAGGGGATGTACGATGCCCGCGAGTCTTGCTCGAACGCGGGAGGGTTCGGCATCCCGCTAACGAGGGATTCGGCTGATTCGATGGGGAATGCGGGAGGCAATTCGAGGAGTGCTTTCAATCCCTCGGTTTGCTCCAAGTTGAAAACCGTGAAGTAGCGGAGAAAGGCGAATTTGCGTGCTTCGATCTCGCCGTCTGGTGTCTCGGTTTCGCGGGTGTCAAATTTCCAAAATACTATCTTGGTGCCGTGCTCGCCTTTGCGAACGTTGCCGCCTAACTGCTTCGCTTGATTGAAGGTCAGCCAGAACTGCGAGCCGTACCCCTGGAGCGCAAGCAAGAACACGTTGATACCGCGATAGGGCTTCTTGGTGATTAGGTTTGCGGGTGGCAGCGTTCGCCACGGTTTGCGCCACGGTACTTCGCCCCGCTCCAATTCCGCGAGAATCTGACCAGTGATGATCTCGTAGACGGATGCGTGTTGCCTGGGGGGACTTGCGGGAACTACAGGTGAACAGACGGACTGACTTACAATTGGCGTAGCCATCGTTTCCTCCTATATAGGTAACTTTGGTTAGGGCTTGTCGGCTGCTACTAACAGTCGGCAGGCCCGTTTGCTTTCCTATTTCCCTCGGAGCGCCTCGCGTGCCCGCTTCACGTCCTTCGGAGTCCAAAGTCGGATTCGCAGTTTGCCAACGCGTTGCAATGGCGGAAACGGAATCCGCTTCTCGCGAATTAGCCGTTGCAAGTTAGGCTGATGCACTCCGAGCATCTTGGCCACCTGGGACGTGGAGTAGCGCCGCATGATATGCACCTATATCACTTCTCAAAAGTGTGTCAAGTACCAATTTGCAAAAACCGATGATTTACACGCGATTTTCGGCGGATTTTCTAGTGATCTGCGCGCCGCAAAACAGCGCGATGAATCCGCGCCGACTTAATCTAGCGATGTTCTCCATTTATGTTTTAGGATTCGTTTCAGGAAAACGCGATTTTAATAAGCATGCTTTAGCCGGGACAGATTTTCTAATTTTTGCGATTTTCTGTAAGCCGTGCTCTTGCAACATCTCACTGCGATTGGGGCTTTAACCTATTTAGGTCTCCCTTTCGCCCCGACAACCGCGAACTCCCACCTTTGACCTTCTCCCAATGTAAATCCTACGTCGGTGCTCAACTGCTTGGTCTGTTGCGGGTAAAAGTCAGACGCGGGAACTCTGTAAACACGATTTGAGATCAAGGCGTTCCCTTTTTCATCAAACACAGAAATAGAGACTCTCACCTCAGTCAATACGAAGTCGGAACCATTGTAGGCGTACCATTCGAATTTCCCATAGTTGGTGATGGAAGCCATACCCGCCAGCTTGGAAACCTCTGTCGGCGGAAGGTCTCTTGCAATCCTTCTGGAGCCATAGTACGCAGTCCCAATCGTCAAGACTGCAAGCGCAACAACAGAAGGAATAACGAACTTTCGCCGCCACAGTTTGCCGCTACGGTTTGCGGCCAGTGGTTCATCTTCGCTCGGTGGCGTAAACGTTTGTGGTTTACTCTGCGAGAAAAACAAACCGGAAACAACCAAGGCTACGAGAATCCATTCGACAAA
>Ga0207058_1112_pt1 | contig 16204 bp, 15 predicted proteins | sample Alteio_BWMinCont_34_FD_153271 | JGI IMG/M metagenome (GOLD analysis project Ga0207058, IMG submission 153271) | Enriched cells from forest soil in Barre Woods Harvard Forest LTER site, Petersham, Massachusetts, United States -... | ecosystem: Environmental > Terrestrial > Soil > Temperate forest >...
AGAGGCGGGCCGGATTATCGGCGGGGGGCGGCGGGCATTTCAGAAATATGAAAGTGGCAAGACGCCGCCAAGCGATGCCGCCGTCGGCCTTCTGGAAGTTCTCAGCCGGCATCCTGAAGAGATCAACACATTGCGCCGATTGCGCGATGGGGCGTCACAGTCCGCCTTATCGAAGATGGAGAAGCGTCGCCCTGACGGCACGCGAAAAACAAAATCTTCTCCGCGCGCCCGTAGTTCCGCTCAGACCTGAAGCGAGCCCACTATCCAGGCTGGCGCAACGGAAGTTCCATCATCGTTGGAAAAATATCCCGGGGTGAGAGGGGCGGAGCCCCTCTAGCGCCCTTGCGCGGCCACATTTTCCCGACATAGCTTTGTGTGCAGAGTGCACACACTAGATCATGCGGAACCCTGCGCGCGCCATTGCAATTGTGAGCCTAGGGCTAAGTCCCATCGTGGGATTGTGGGCTCTGCACCGATCATTGGCGGCGCCGCTTGTGGTGTTCAACCCGTCTCCCAGCGAACCGGTCGGTCTCTACCGGCTTATGCGGGCCTCTCCCGCGGCTGGCCGGCTGGTTGCGTTTAAAGTGCCGGCGCCCGGGCGAGCCTATGCCACGCAGCACATCGGGTATGTGATGCGCGGCGGCATCCTCAAGGAGATCGCAGCCGGACCGGGAAGTACCATTTGCGAGCATGACGGTGGCATCTTTATCGGCGGCCAGCGGCGGGGGGCCGTGGCGGTGCGGGACCGTATGGGCACTTTGCTGCCGCATTGGAGCGGATGCATTCGACTGGCGCACGGTGAGCTCTTCGCTTTCTCGGACCGCATCCCCAACAGCTTCGACAGCCGGTACTACGGACCGGTGCAGGCCAGCGATGTGATGGGTGTTTACGCACCTGTCTGGACGAAATAACCGATGTCTTTGATGACGCTTGCCGCGCTGTGTGCCGCTGCCTTGGGGGGCGGCAAACCGGCACCCGCCGGAACCGATTGTTTGGCGGTGGCGCGCCAGTACCAGAGCGCGATTGTGGCGCTTGTCCCGGTTCTGACTACGCCATCGAACCGCGACGCGATCGCTCGGGTCGCATATGCGGAGGCCGGCAACCAGGGGGACAGCGGGTTGGCCGGGGTGGTCTACACGATCGTGAATCGCCTCATTGATGGTGGATTTGGGGCAGCAGTTACCGAGGTTTTGGACGCACCTGGGCAATTCGAACCAGTAGGCCGCGCGGGAGGCTGGCAACGACTTCCGGCGCGGTCGGCAGTGGAACAGGCCCATATCGACACGATCCTAAACCTCACACTGGACGGGCATCTGCCCGACCCGACGAATGGGGCGCGCTATTTCCAAAATCCGAAAATCGTGGCCTCACGGGTGGCAGCTGGGACAGCTTCGGTGGGGATGGTCGACTTCGGCGGCCAGGCCCCGACCGCCACCATCAAGGACCATTCCTTCTATGATGTTGGAGGTCATGCGTCAGCCGCGCGCACGGTGGGAACTCCACTCTTTGTGCCAGTGCAAACAAGCTCATCGCCATCGGGAGAGGGCCTTGGCGACGGCGCGCCGCAGCAGCCTGCTAGCCTGTTCGTTCCCCTCAGTCGCTAGTGCCGCTGTTTAGTGCCTGGCGCACCCATCGATGCCGCGATGGCGTCGAATTCTTCCGGGGTGGGCAGGCGCACAGGATCAGGAACCTGTTCCATATCGAGTGCCAGGAGCGTGCGATCGCGTGGGTCGACGACACGCTGGCGCAATATTGACATCATCGTTTTGGCGAACTCGGGGTCGGCTTTGGCTTCAGCCATCGCTGCCCCGCCCAGGATGATCTTACGCCTGGTGTCGGCGCGGCGCTCGGCATGGGCATCGCGGGCTTCTGCCAGATCGTCGCGCGCGAGCGCTTGGCCAACTTGCCGCCTATGCTCATCGAGTTCCGAGAGCAGGGCGGCAACATTGTTGGCGACAGGCTTTGCCTGGTCCGTCATTGCGCGAGTATCCCCGGTTGATCCGCTTGAGAGTCTATGTCTGGGAATCTGTTTGTGGCAAGCAGAAATGCCGGAACGGCGCACTTATACATTGGCGTTGCCAATGTGTGCGGTCTGCGCTTAGACTCCGCGCCGACGGCCTGATCGCTCATGGCCATGACGGGCCATGAGCAGCCAAGGGGCAAGCCCCTTAGCGATCCTGAATAAGGTGGACCATGGCCGACTATCGTTTCTCCGCACAAATCATTGCACGTAGCCAAGGGCGCTCCGCCACAGCGGCCGCCGCTTATCGTTCCGGCGGTGTGATTGCGGATGCACGCACCGGCGAAGTGCATGACTACACGCGCAAAGGCGGCATTGAATGGACTGGCGTGATGGTGCCGGAGAGCGCGCCAGCCTGGGCTTTCAATCGCGAAAAGCTTTGGAACATGGTGGAGCAGAAGGAGGTTCGCAAAGACGCTCAGCTCGCGCGCGAAGTGCAATTATCCCTGCCGCATGAACTGAACTTCGAGCAACGAAAAGCGCTGGTCTGCGATTTTGTTCAACGGGAATTTGTTAGCCGCGGCATGGTCGCGGATATCGCCATGCACCAGCCTGACAGGGCAGGGGATCATCGGAATTTCCACGTTCATATCATGCTTGGTACCCGCGAAATCGGTCCGCACGGTTTCGGTAAAAAGAATCGCAATTGGAACAGTCGCGAGGAGCTGTCGGCCCTGCGGGCGGCGTGGGCCGAGGTGCAAAATGAGCATCTGCGCCGGCACCTTGGCCCGCAAGCACCTCAGGTCACTCACTTGTCCTACGCTGAACGCGGCGAAGACAAGGTCGCCACAATTCATTTGGGGCCGATCGCCACTGGTATGGAACGCCGTGGAATAGAGACGTTCCTGGGCAATCACAACCGTGATGCCGCCCGCCGCAATCGAACCATTCGGTCTTCGCGCATTAGGATTTCAGAGCTGGAAAGTGCGGCGCAGCAGCGGGTCAATCGCAGCTTTTCCTATGTGGCAAACGAGGCGCGGCTAGAGGCAAAAAAGGCGATCGATGACAAGCGCAGGGCAGAGATGGCGCTTCGGGACGTGCTCGCGAGAAAGGCCATACTGAGCCAAGGAACCAGCCGCAAAGCGCTGGAAGCGCAGGTTGTCCAGGAAGCCCAGGATGAAGTGCGCCGGCTGAAATGGGAATTGGTAAAGGCTCAGGAGCAGGGGCGAAAACTCCGTAAGAAAGCCAAATCGCTGTCGCGTTGGATTACAAATCCTGCGCGGATGATCTGGATAAAGGTCGCAGAGCTACATCAGCGGGACCGCTTGGAAGTCGCTCGGCGACAAGCCGAAGCTCGACTGCAGGTCCGCCAAGAGTGGCTGGGATCGGCAGAAGGAAGGGTATGGATCGATCAGGGCCGTCGAAGCGGCGACTGGCGGAAAATCCGGACCGATGAGAGGCGTATCCGTCGACACGTGCGGCGAGCCGAGCGTCAAGCGAGTAGGGCACTTTCGCTAGCCGAGAACGCTGACGCGCTAGCGCGCGTCGTCTACGGCCGATCTGGTCTCCCCGACGGAATTGAACTTCTTAGGATGCCCGAAAGCAGGCAACGATTTTTCAGCGAGGTAAACAAAAAAATTCATGAGGCCGTTTCCGCTTTACCGGCTGAACTCAGAATCAAGCTCTCGCAATCGCTAACCAAAGGCTTGTCGAGAGGGAATTGAGAGATGTAGTTCGTCGATTATAGCAACTTACAATCCCTGCCAGCAATTTTTCATCCTACTACTTCCTTAATTTCTGCCTTGATAAATCAAAACGCTGGATATTATTGCCAAGTCGAAGACTGGCTCCGCGCAGAAATCAGGACGTAAAGAACCGGCTGAATCCGATGTCGCGCAACGCCCGGCGGTATGCAATAGAGCTACGGTCGGCTGTGATATGGGCTTCAAGGGTGGGATCGAGTGGCAGGCATTCCGGCCGCTGCGATTCGACGATCACTTTGTCTTCTTCAAAGACTTTTTTGTTGAATTCGTACACGTCGTGAACTGGTAAATTCTTGTCGAAATTGCGCGCCATCGGCGCGAAGAGGCGGGTATGCTTAGCCGATACCGGCGAAGCTGCGTTCATTATCACGAGTCTGCCGTTCTCTGGAAAATGGATCGTGAGGGTCGCGGTAAACGGTAGATGGATACGAAAATGCCGTAGCCATTCAAAATCCTTCTGTCCGCGTTTCGTCTTTCCAATTGGATAATTTCCGACGGCACTGCGATACTCAACTTCAAATCCGTTTTCGGTCGGTCGAGGTTTATAGGGCGGTACAATTGTATTTTCGGGATCGCCGAATGTTTCCGGATGAACAAAGCCGAAATGTGCCACGTCCAGAAATCCTTCAATCTGGCGACCTGCAAACCCGAAAATATCAATCGACGGACACACGATTTGTTGAAAATCGCTGTCGTCCCAGTGAGGCATGTTCGGAATGTCCGGCTCGTTCTGGGCACGCAAACAGGTCCAGATCAAGCCATAGCGTTCGATGGTAGAATAGATATTCAGATGGAGTTTTGACGGGATAGCGGAATTCGGTTGAGCGGGAATGTGAACGCAGCGGCCAGCCTTACCGAAGCGCAGACCGTGATAGGCACACGCCAGGCCATCCCTAGTGGGTTTTCCAAGGCTGAGTGGTACGCCTCGATGGGGGCATAGATCGTCCGCTACCACTAATTCGCCGTCTACACGGTAAGCCACGAGTGGCACGTCCAACAGGACTGCTCCTAGTGGTTTATCGGAGACCTCGCGCGATAGGGCTATCGGGTACCAATACCGCGCAAGCTTGAGCCAGTCGCGGGGATCAAAGGTGCAGTTGCGGGGGAGGGTTTGGATAGGATTCTGGCTCGTCATTGGCGCTCCACTTTGCGTGCCAGTGTATGAGGCCAGCCTTGCGTCAACTTCAATTTCAAACTATTCAAGAATCCGTGCGAAAAAAGAGAACACCTTGGGACGGGCCAGCTTTTTCCCGTTTTACCAAGTACTTCGTGACAGTTGCGAAGGTCGGTTCGATCCGTAAGGCATCGGAATCGCTACGAATTTCGGCATCGGCGGTCGACCGTCAGATTCTCCAGGGCGAAGATGCATTGGGGGTGCAGCTATTCGAGAGGGTGTCTTCGGGGCTCCGGCTAACCACTGCTGGAGAGATTCTGTTACGCGCAACCCAAGGCTGGGAGCGAGAAATGGAGGCCGTTCATATCCTCTTTGAGGACTTGCAGGGTCTCAAACGCGGTCATGTCGAGTTCGCAATAATCGACGCGCTGGCAAAAGCCGTCGTTCCAGGTGTTCTTTCCGATTTATATTCTCGACACTCCGGGATCACGACCAGAGTCGAGGTACTCGACAATCATCTCGTCGCGGAAGCTGTTGCGCATGGAACGGCAGACTTCGGTTTATTGCTGGACCCTCGATCGTCCAAGGACCTGTCGGTACGTGCGCACGTCAAGGTCCCACTAGGAATTGTATCTTGCCCCGAACATCCCATAGCGCGTATGAAGCAAGCGCGGTTCAGCGTGTGCGCGCAATACCCGATTATCGCTCCGGCCCCACCGCTCGCCCTATCGGAGCACTTTGAGGCCCTCGAAGCCCGTCCGGGGGTAACACTGCAGCGGGTCACAGTCTGCGACAACATTCAATTGATAAAGTCGCTCGTCGCCAAGAATGCCGGCCTTTCGGTCCTGAGCTGGCTTGATGTGGCAGAGGAGATCAGTGCAGGCGAGCTGAAATTTACCCAACTGCTTCAACCAGCGCCCGTTTTAATCCTGGGACTGTGTGTCAACCCCTCCCGCCAGCTTTCTGCCGCGTCACGAGCGTTCCTTTCGGCGTTCGAGACAGCGCTTACCGGGCTCGCACAGAATTTCATCTGAAAGCCCTGAGCCTCTCCTCCCCCGATACATCCTCCAGGGTCATTGGCGCCGACCGGGCTTATGTCTTTGTTCCTAGCGGCGTCGCGCTTGGCAACCCGCGTGGGCGTAGGGCGTCGAGCTTGATGAAACCACCGGCGTCGCGGTGGTCATAGGCCACCTTATCTTCCTCAAAGGTGACCAGGTCCTGATCATACAGCGAGCAAGAGCTTTTACGCCCAATTATCGCGGCGTTACCTTTGGCGCGGACGCAGCCGGTGGCCTTCTGTTGGCGGAGGTCAATAGCCCATGGATGCCAGGTGCCCATTAGCCTGTAAGTCAATAGGAATTTCAGCAAGGTCCGCTCTGCCAATATAGGGAAGAGCTCGATACCGCCCGGCGTCGTCCATGCCATAACCAACGATGAATTCTTGGATGCCCGTGTACAGGGCATAGTCTGCAGTGAGCAACGCATCGTCTCGACGTTTGTCGACGGCCACCGCAGTGGTCACAGACCGTGCGCCCGCCTCCATTAGAAGTTGGCTCGCCTTCATAAGGGTAGTGCCTTTGTCGAGAACACCATCGATCAGCAAGACGTGGCAACCTTCCACACGGGACGTCGGTGGCGCCAGAATTTTGAGAGCCGAACCGGCGCGGTTGTCACCATAAGACCGCAGCCAGATCATCTCTGTTTCTAAATGCAGGCCTTCTTCCGCAAGTGCCCGTATGAGGTCGGCGGCAAACACAAACGCCCCGACCAAAACTGGTGCCGCTATCGTCGGAGCCTCGCGGGTGGCAATCAATTTCGCGGCCGAACGCAGACGCCCTTGGATATCTTCTTTGGAATGCAGCACAGCGGGAATCATCACTATTGCCCTTCACAGACTCGAGCCATTTATAGAGGTCCTAGTTACGCTAATGCTGCGATTCGCCAACTATTGACAGCTTGCGCGTCTCAGAAATCGGTGGAAAAGGGGGTATCGAGCGTTACCTAAAAATGAGACCATACCGTTCTCATTTCTAGGTTATCCAGAGCCGCGGGCTAAGCCCTAATATCGAGACGCAATGGTGGTGGAGAACTGACGTTGTGAGAACAACTAAATATGGGGTGCGTCCTCTGCCATCATCGCGTTGCCGAGATGCTGCAAAAGCAATGACGCTGGTACAGATAGAGTTCTACCTGAGGCGGATACTACTGAAAATACCGACAAAGGGATGTGCTTACCGCTGATGTGAACGAAACACAGGTTTCCATCCCGTATTTCAGACATGACATCCATCTTGGTTAGCAATCCAACCCCGAGGCCAGCTTTGGTGAGCGATTTGATCGAACTGATGCTATCGGCAATGGCGACTGCACGAGGCGAAGTGCCGGCGTCTTTCTCCCACGCTTCGTCAATAACAGCGCGCAACGATATATTCGCCGCTGGGATGATTAGCGGATAGTCGTTGCATGTTAAAACAGAAATTTCCTTTTGTTTCGCAAGTTCGTGCGAGCTCGGCACAACCGCACCAATTTGATAGATGAGCGTTCGTTCTACTCTCAGGCCCGGACTCTCGGTTGGATTCACAGTTAGACCGAGATCACATTCGTTGCGGATAACAGCGTCAGTGACCGCCTGAGCGCCGGCTACATGCATGCGATAGACAATGCCCGGATACTTATCGCGAAACTCTGCGAGGTGGTGGCTCAGGAATTCCAGACCTCCTTCAACGACGGCGACAGAAACCTCGCCACGACGTAGCCCGCGCAAATCTTCGATGTGGGTGCGTAGCGTATCCATTTCCCGGCGCCAACGGCGCACGGCGTCCAACATCAGTTCGCCAGCCGCCGTCAGCCTGAGTCCTTGAGACGTACGCTCAAAAAGCTTAACCCCCAGTCGGCCTTCCATCTGAAGGATTTGGCGGTCAATCGCAGATGAGGCGATCCGCAAACGTTCAGAAGCTTGCCGGATGGAACCTTGCTTCGCCACTTCCTCAAAATACAAACTGAAACGTGAAAGCATACCGTCACATTAGCTTAGTTCAGTCTAAGGCTGCACTCTTTTTTAGCACAGCGAGCCGCTTTTTTTCTAATAGTGGACACGCTCCAACATCTAGATACTGCAACGTGGGTACGTCTCGCTCAGGCGTGCCTCCTTGATTGCATTCAGGCGACGCTCTGGGAATGCCCGCCTTTTCTTGAGGAGCCTGCGTCGGCCTAACCGCCCTCCGCGGTGACGCGATGGAGGCGCGCTTAGTGGCTGTGAATCTGACTGAACAAAGTGAAAGGCAGGGGCAGCCGGTGAGACCGAGCGAAACTGCAAAAGGAATGTGGCGCAAGCGATGATTGAAAGTGCGGTCTCTTGGGGCGCCTAACAACCCATGTGCTGGATACGGCGCAAGGCTTACCCGCTGCAGGGTTAGCCTATGCCTTACGGGACTGTGCCGCCGACACCACAATTGCGTCGGGCGTAACCAATGCTGATGGGCGTTGTGATGTACCTCTGCTACAGGGTGAAGCGATGAAAAAGGGCTGCTATGTCCTACGCTTTAACGTTGCCCAGTACTTCCGCCGTTACAATCTGATAACGGAAAGCGTTCCTTTCCTCGATGTCGTCGAGATACACTTTGGAATTGCAGATCCGGCTGCGCATTATCATGTACCCCTTCTTGTCTCCCCGTATAGCTACACGACATATCGAGGCAGCTAGATGCGCGATAGAGTCTGTTTCAGACTAAACGGACGGGTATACGAGGTCGTCCGACCAGATCCGACCTTAACTGTTCTCCGGTGGCTTCGGAGTTCTGGATTCACCGGCACCAAGGAAGGCTGTGCCGAAGGCGACTGCGGTGCCTGCACCGTGACGCTCTTTGAGCGCGATCCCGCGACTTTGGGGCAAGAGCCGATCGGACGTTACCGCGCAGTCAACGCCTGTATTCTCTTCCTGCCTATGATTGACGGTAAGGCTCTTTATACCTCCGAAGGACTGAGCGCGCTCGCAGGACCGCTCCATCCGGTCCAGAAAGCCATGGTCGAGACAAACGGCTCTCAGTGCGGGTTCTGCACTCCCGGCTTCGTGATGTCGCTTCATGCGCACTATAAGAATAGAGGCCCCGTCGACCTACAGACCATAAACGATACGCTCGCCGGCAATCTGTGTCGATGTACTGGCTATGGGCCAATCATTGCAGCGGCCAGCCGGATGGGCATGCGCAATTGCACAGACGAAGCTTTGATGGAGGAGCCATCCGACTGGCTGGGATATAGCTACCAGGGTGATTATGGCCTTCGAAGGTTTTTCGCGCCCAGATCGCTTCAGGATCTCGCGCGTCTTGGGACTGAACATCCAGGCGCCATTTTTCTTGCTGGAAGTACCGATGTTGGTCTTTGGGTCACGAAAAAGCATCAGGATCTGCAAACTGTTATATCTGTGATGTCGGTGCCCGACCTCCATGTCATGCGGGAGACGGCGGACGATCTGGAGATCGGCTCTGCTGTCACGTACGGCGAAGCAATGGGGGCCTTGACGAGGCTCCATCCAGACCTGGGCGAGCTCGTGCGCCGGTTAGGTTCGACACAGGTCCGCAATGCCGGAACGATTGGTGGCAATATCGCCAATGGCTCTCCTATCGGTGACGGCCCTCCAGCACTAATTGCGCTGGGAGCAACTGTAACGCTGCGCAGCAGCGATGGTCCGAGAACCCTCGCTCTCGAGGACTATTTCATCGACTATGGAAAGCAGGACCGTGGGCCAACCGAGTTCGTTGAACGGATAACGATTCCCAAGTTGTCGTCGGAGAGCGTTTTTCGTGCTTATAAGCTCTCGAAGCGATTTGATCAGGATATCTCGGCCGTTTGCGGTGCTTTCGCCCTTCAGATCGTGGAGGGGGTCGTCGTACGTGCCCGTATCGCATTTGGAGGCATGGCCGGCACTCCTAAGCGGGCTGCGGCGGCGGAAAAGGTGTTGGTGGGACAGAGATTTGAAGAGCCGGCGGTGAAAGCAGCGGCAAAGGCAATGGAACAGGACTTCACGCCTCTGACCGACATGCGCGCGTCGGCCCGATACCGCATGTTGTCTGCGCAAAACCTTTTACGTCGGGCTTGGCTAGAAATCACCGATCGCCAAACGGAAACGCGTGTCCTCACACAAGCGGCGTTGTGATGAACAAGATGATGCCCGACCCCAAGCCCAAGGCTGGCGTAGCGCGTCACCATGATAGCGCAGCCAAGCATGTCAGCGGTCGTGCTATCTATGTTGATGATATTCCAGAACCGGCTCGACTGTTGCACATCGCGCTTGGCTTAAGCGCGAAAGCGCATGCAAAGCTCATCGAAGTCGACTTATCTGCGGTTGAAGCCGCGCCTGGTGTTGTCGCTGTATTGACTGCAAAAGACGTCCCCCATCGCAATGACGTGGGGCCTGTGATCCATGACGATCCCATATTTGCGGAACATCTAGTACAATATGTTGGCCAATCCATTTTTGCGGTCGCTGCCGATACGGTAGAGCACGCCCGCAAAGCGGTTCGTCTTGCGCGGATCAAGTATGAGGAAATCCCAGCGGCGATCACCATTGCGCAAGCGCGAGAAACCGGAGACCAACTGGAAGCCGCCCAACGGATGATCCGGGGTGATAGCGCGACCGCAATAGCGGCGGCGCCGCTCCGGTTAAAGGGCCGCATTGCCATGGGCGGGCAGGACCACTTCTACCTTGAAGGGCAGGTGTCTCTCGCGATTCCTGGAGAGGACGGGGATATTACGATCCATTCCTCTTCGCAACACCCATCCGAGCTCCAGCACCTGATTGCAGATGTTCTCGGGGTTGCTAGCAACGCAATTACCGTGGAAGTACGTCGCATGGGGGGCGGATTTGGCGGGAAGGAAACACAGGCCGCGCTTCCTGCCGCCGTCGCAGCTATTACCGCCTTAAAGACCGGACGACCTGCGAAGATCTGCCTCGATCGCGACGACGACATGATGCTTACCGGAAAGCGCCATGATTTTGAGGTTGGCTATGAGGTAGGCTTCGACAGCGGCGGCAAGATTGAGGGAATTGATCTAGTTCTCGAATCACGCTGTGGCTACTCAACTGATCTTTCGCTTGCGATTAATGATCGCGCGATGTTTCATTCGGACAATACGTATTTCCTGCCTCATGTTTCGATAAGTTCTTATCGCTTTCGCACTAATACAGTCTCTAACACCGCCTTCCGCGGGTTTGGCGGACCGCAGGGTATGTTGGGCATTGAGCGCGTGATGGATGACATCGCGCTACATCTTGGGCGTGATCCACTCGACATACGTAAGGCAAACTTATACGGGCCTGAACCACGCAACGTTACTCCCTACCATCAAATTGTCGAAGACAATATTGCTCCTGGGATTATCGAGCAGCTCGAGAAGAATGCGAAATATCATGAGCGACGGGCGGCAATCACCGCGTTCAATGTTAATAGTGCTGTCCTTAAGCGTGGACTAGCGCTGACGCCCGTCAAATTCGGAATATCGTTCACGACTACGTGGTTAAACCAAGCCGGTGCGCTAGTGCATGTGTATGCCGATGGCAGTGTTCATCTGAATCATGGTGGCACGGAGATGGGGCAGGGCCTCTTCACCAAGGTCGCGCAGATGGTCGCGCAGGAATTCGACATCGACGTTGAGCATGTAAAGATTACGGCCACCACCACCGGCAAGGTGCCCAACACCTCGGCGACAGCAGCTTCGTCGGGCACTGACATGAATGGTATGGCGGCGCTGGATGCAGCACGGCAGATCAAGGCGCGAATGCGTGCGGTAGCTGCTGAGCGCTTTCAGTGCGCCGTCGAGGCGGTGACCTTCAGCGATAATCGTGTCTATGGCGGGGAGGCGAGCATGACCTTCGCGGAGCTCGCGCGGGCAACTCACATGGCCAGGGTATCCCTCTCATCAACGGGATTTTATCGCACTCCCAAGATTCACTACGACCGAAAATCGCATAGCGGCAGACCATTCTATTACTTCGCCTATGGGGCGGCTGTTTCGGAAGTCATAATTGACACCCTCACGGGTGAAAATCGTGTGCTGCGCGTGGACCTCATCCATGACGTGGGACGATCAATAAACCCGGCGGTGGATCTCGGTCAGATCGAGGGCGGATTCATTCAAGGCATGGGCTGGCTCACTACAGAAGAACTGGTCTTTGACGCCAAGGGCGCGCTTCGGACGCATGCGCCCTCCACCTACAAAGTGCCGGCCTGCAGCGACCGCCCTGCGATCTTTAATATGAATCTATGGGACGGCGAAAATCGCGAGGAGACGGTGCACCGGTCCAAAGCGGTAGGCGAGCCGCCATTCATGTTAGCCATATCGGTGTTCTCGGCAATCACGGATGCAATCGCCAGCGTCGCGGATCACAAGCGAATGCCAGCGTTAGACGCTCCGGCCACTCCAGAGCGCGTTCTACTTGCGATCGAATCCTTGCGCGGTCACTCATGAGTGTTTTTTGGTGGACCAAGGCGTCCGACCTGGCCGTCAGGGGCGAGGCATCCATCCTAGTCACCGTTTGTACGGTGCAGGGATCTGCGCCCAGAGAAGCGGGTGCTAAGATGCTAGTTTGGAAGGATGGTCAAGATGGTACTGTTGGCGGCGGCAATCTAGAATTTACGATTGTTGAGCAAGCACGGCGTATGTTGCATAGCCCAGCGCCATGGCGGTTCCAAAATTACCCACTTGGTCCGCTCTTGGCTCAGTGTTGCGGCGGAAATGTGGGCATACTGCTCGAGCGAATAGACGGGCGCAGTCTGCCCTGGCTATGGGAATTGGCGAACGCGGAAGCATCCCTCCGGCCATACAGTCTCACATCTCAACTTGGCATTGACCAAATTATCAAGCAGGTGAGCCAGGTCGCGGAGTGCACTGATGGCCAGGCGGGGATTCGTGTCGTTCCGGCGGCCTCCGAGGATTCGATCACACGGCATATTGGGCAAGGATCAACAATTAGCGAGCGGGTTGCCCCTCGCGCTAGCCTACTTATGTTCGGTGCCGGTCATGTTGGCAAAGCTGTAGCGCAAATTGCCTCAACATTGCCATTTCACCTTTCCTGGTTTGACACCCGACCAGAGTTTGCAACTGAGGGTGTGGAACTGACAGATAATCCAGTATCGAAGATAGACGCGGCCCTTCCAGGCTCATTTTTTCTAATCTTCACTCAAAACCATAGCTTGGACTATGAGCTGACCCGGGCGGTGATGCGCAGGGCAAACTTCCGTTATTGTGGCTTGATAGGGTCCGCCACCAAACGAACTCGGTTCGAGAAGCGGCTTGTGGCTGATGGAATTCCGAAACAAGCCCTGGCGACCCTTACCTGTCCGATCGGCGCAATTGGCCTGAAGTCGAAGATACCAGCGATCATCGCGGTAGCAGTCACAGCCGAGCTTCTATTGTCACTACAAAACGCCGTTCAGGCGGATTCACGCACCGCGAAAGAAACACATGTTGGCTGAATTGGTACCATGGCTGGAACTGGCTTTACGCTGGATTCACGTCCTAACCGCGATCGCATGGATCGGAGCATCATTCTATTTCATTTGGTTAGACGGCAATTTGCGTCCGACAAAAGGAGAAACGGCCGTTGCGGGTGAACTATGGGCGGTACATGGCGGGGGGTTTTATCATAATCAGAAGTATCTGGTTGCGCCCACAAAGCTACCCCCCGATCTGCACTGGTTTAAATACGAGGCATATTTCACTTGGATATCGGGTTTTTTGCTGCTCGCTGTCATGTATTATGCTGGTGCCTCCATATTTCTAATTGACCAGGCAAAAGTGGCGCTTACGCCAGCGCAGGCCATTGCGATATCTCTGGCGTTCCTCGCGGGCGGATGGATCGTCTATGACATTCTTTGCCGGTCTTCTCTGGGTCAGAAGACCTCCATCTTTGCTCTAATCTGGTTCGGCGTTCTGACGGCGGCAGCCTATGCTCTGACGCGCATTTTCAGTGACCGTGCAGCATTTCTTCAGGTTGGCGCCATTATTGGAACCGCGATGACTGCGAACGTGTTTTTCGTCATCATCCCCAATCAGAAAAAAGTCGTGGCCTCTATGCTTAATAACCGCATCCCCGATGCGCGGTTAGGCATTCAGGCCAAGCAGCGGTCGCTGCACAACAACTATATGACGCTCCCGGTCATCTTGTGTATGATCAGTAACCACTTTCCGATGCTTTTTGGAAGTGCCTTGAATTGGTTGGCTTTGAGCATTCTTAGCGCAGCAGCGATTTCAATTCGCCATTTCTTCAATCTGCGGCACAAAGGCAAGTATGAATGGTGGCTGATTGCCTTTTCTGTCGTTTTGTTCGTGATCGCTATCATCGTCGCCAATCGACGCAATGAACCGGCGGCGCCGCACTCCATGGTCAGCATGGCGACAGTATCGCCGCGGGTGCGCACGCTTCTCAACAAGCATTGCGTGATGTGCCACAGCGCAAAGCCAATCCATGAAGGATTCTCTGCGCCACCGGCCGGCCTGGATTTCACAAGGGATGACGTGGTACTGGCCAATACGCCGAGGATTATTTCTCAGGCGGTCAAATTGAAGATTATGCCGCTCGGCAATGAGACCAAAATGACGGAAGCGGATCGAGCGACCCTAGGTGCCGGGCTCTCAAATCGCACCAAATGACGAACCATTCGTTCCGGGTCTCGCTATTTCATCTACTGATGAAGTCGCACCGTTTTAACCTGAATTAAGTTGTTTGTATGCTCGAACGTTATCGCATAATCGAGCTGTCTAAAAGAATTGTAGACGTGAGAGTTCCATGAAAGTCGACTTCACGCCGGATCCCAATTGTTCATTCTGCCCGCGCTTAGCGGCGTTCCGATTGGAAAACCGGGCCAAGTTTGCGAATGGATTTAATGCGCCCGTCCCGGCCTTTGGTCCGCTTTCTGCAAGAATTTTGATCGTTGGCCTTGCACCTGGCCTGAAGGGAGCCAACCTCACCGGGCGGCCGTTCACAGGCGATTGGGCTGGTGATCTGCTGTATGAGACGCTTCTCAAGTATAATCTTGCAAGCGGGCAGTATCTTGAACGAGCGGATGATGGTTTGGAGCTCGTCAACTGCAGAATCGCCAACGCAGTTCGATGCGTGCCGCCTCAGAATCGTCCCGAGCCGACCGAAATTAGAAGCTGCCAGCAATTTCTGGAGGCAGAACTGCTCCGGCTTGCCGAGGTCAAAGTCATTGTGGCGCTCGGAAGAATTGCTCATTACGCAGTCTGCAGCGTGCTTCGGCTGAAAAAATCTGCTCATCCCTTTCATCACGGCGGCTTCTATACAGCACCTTTTTCGCGAAACTTACTTGCGCGCGCTAATGCGGAAGACTCTCAGGAGCCGCCCCAAGGGCAGCGCATCATTATCTTCGTGTCGAGCTATCACTGTTCGCGCTACAACACCAACACCGGTGTCTTAACACGGAAGATGTTTGAAGATGTCATTGCGCAAGCAAAGACGCTTGCCCTGGGTACCTGACAGGCACGCGTGCGCTAGGTGCGCCGCAGACGCGTTGCAAGCGCGGCACCAATCCAAAGCAGCAAGAACATGACTACAACGAGAACGCCCAGAATACTTGAATTGGTTTGCATGGCGACTACGCCCTTTTCGATAGCTGAAAGGTCTTGATGGTGCTCGGCAAGTCCAATCAGCTCAGCGGCGCCGATCGCGATGGCGATCACAGTGGAAAGGCCGGTAATTGTTAAATTGTAATACCTGGTCCTGGCTGGGTTATCGTTGGCCCAACCATAAGCTCTCTGCATCATTACCGAGTCCGCGGTGTCGAGGATCGACATCCCACAAGCGAACAGGATTGGGAGCAGCAGCAGCGCAGTCACAGGTACTCCCCTTGCGGTTTCCATGGCCGAGAGGCTCAGAAGACCGATTTCCGTTGCTGTGTCGAACCCTAATCCAAATAGAAAGCCGATGGGGAATAACTGCCAGGCGGAAGAAATCTTTGGGATCAGTCTCAAGAACGGACTCCTACTCGGACCGTTGTCGTTGTTGATCTGGCGGCCCTTTGCGGATCCAGTTTGTCTGAATAACCGCTGCAATATGGAAATATTGGTCAAGCCAATCGCGATCAAAAACGTCGCGGAGACGGTAGTTCCAACAATATCGCCGATAGATTTGAGCATTGGCAGACGGGCGACAGCCACCTGTGTGGCGAACGCGGTGAGCAGCGACAGGCATAGTACTACGGTTGAGTGGCCAAGAGAAAAGAACAGGCCGACCGCAGCGGTAGGGCGCCCCTTCTGCACCAGTTGGCGGACCACATTATCGATGGCGGCGATATGGTCGACATCAAAGGCATGCCGCAGGCCAAGCGTATACGCGAGGAGGGCGACACC